>ERZ808270.379-NODE-379-length-26596-cov-4.332504_pt1 | contig 26596 bp, 25 predicted proteins | sample MGYA00521082_ERZ808270 | MGnify/ENA primary metagenome ERZ808270 (study PRJEB31516, sample SAMN03275594) | gut metagenome | biome: mammalia-associated habitat; material: feces | host: Papio cynocephalus | place: Kenya | collected 2012-07-27 ... | reverse complement strand
GGGTCCTTTTCCCCGTCAAAACCCCCCCCCCCCCCCAAGCGTAATAGACGCCTATACGCGCCCCGGCGCGGCGCATTACGCGGTTTCGGACGGAACCGCGGCGCTTGCCTTTTACCTGCTTTCAACCTCTTCTCAACCGAGAAGTTTCGTAGGGATGACAAGTCTATTCCTGCGGAAAACTCAAACCAACAGAAAGGAAAATACATAATGAACATCAAGACCATGCTCGCGGCCGCCGCGATTGTCGCCTCGACCGTCGCTTCGGCGGAAGCCATGAAGTGGCAAATCACAATCAACACGGATAGCCTCCCGAGTTCCATCACGACCGATAACGGCGGCACCATCAATCCGCAGGAGTGGGACGCGATCAAGATGTGGAACAATGGGTCTAATAGTTATCTCGACAAAGCCGAAGATGGCAACTACTACTTCAATTGGGGTGAATGGGGCGGAATGAGCTATAAGCCCGGAAACTTGAAGTTCGTCATCTATAAAAACAATGGGGTGACTCTCGACGACAACGGCGATGGAACGTGGCTCGCGGATACGGGCTCCAAGGGCGGAAATGGCGACGACAAATACTACGGCACAATCTACTGGAACGATGTTCTTGGAGAGATTGCGGAAAATGGGTCTTATAAGGGCAAGTTTTTCTCTTATAACAGCACGACTATGGACGACGCCTTCACCCTCACGCGCGTCATTCCCGAGCCGACGAGCGGGCTTTTGCTCCTCATCGGGGCGGGCATGCTGGCGCTCCGCCGCAAGGCGGTCCGCGCCTAAGGGACGGGACGCGTAGCCGCGCCGAAAAGGGACTCCTGCCGTCCGGGCGGGAGCCCTTTTTTTTGTCCGCCCCACTTCGGGGGTTTACGGCGTGCGGCAAAAATGTTATACTATCCGGCACACGAAAGGAACAGCAACAATGAACATGAGAATCCTCCTCGCGGCCCTCGCACTACTCGCCGCCACCCCCGCCATCCAGGCCATGGAACTCAAATGGACCATCCACCCCAACAACGTGACAGCCGCGGAAGGCGGCAACTACGCCGACTGGAACTACGGTCTCTTCCTGGCTGGCACGGCCACCTCGTACAGCTGGCTTCCGCGCCCCAACCAGGGCTGCTTCAAACTTGACGTTGGCGACACAGTATTCGTGGACGATACACCGTTCTTCTTCGGCATTGCGATCTATGACAAAACCTATAAAGACTCGGCGTCCACCCAACTGCTTTCTAAAGTAATCGACGGCACAACCTACTATTACGGGGGCATTACACTGGGTCAAATCCGTGAAGCCATCAATAGTAAAGGTTCCTTCAAAACCGATTTGAGCAACAACGCCGGTTATATCATGCTGACACCCGAGCCGACGAGCGGACTCTTGCTCCTTCTGGGGGCGGGATTGCTCGCGCTCCGCCGCAAGGCGGTCCGCGTCTAACGTCCGGGCGCCCCCCGTCACGGGTGCGCCAGAAGGAAACGCCGTGGAGTTAAACTCTGCGGCGCTTTTGTTTTGTCCCGCGGACTGCCGCGGCGCGTGTGGAATCCCTACCCGCCCGAAGGAGAGGGGTTCGTGGACGCGGCACATCGTCGCGCCACCCCCATCCCCGTCCGGACATTACATTGCAGAAACCGAATGAATTCACGCTTTACAAAGCGCACCCGAAATGATATAATGTGTCTCGAATGGTCAAAAGAGAAAAGAATGGATGAAAATCAAAGTCCTAATCGCCGCGGTCGTGCTGGCCGTGCATACAGCCGTCCCGGCGCTGACGCTGGAGTGGACCGTTACGCCCAGCGCGGGCACGGACCGCTACGGGTACGCCTATGACGAGTGGACGCATATCTTCATCAAGATCGACCGGGGAGTCGACAACGCCCTTCCCCGCCCGGGCTATGACCGCAATCACGGTTTGAAGCTCGTGTTCGACGAAAAGAACATCGCCCCCGATACGCGGTTCAAGTTCGGCATCTATACGTACGCCGGGGACGGCGCGCGCAGAGGCTGGGCGTCGACCGGCTCGAACAATGTGGACGCATTCGACTTTCGCGGCACGGTCACCTGGGCGCAAATCCGCGACGCCATCAAGAAGAACGGCTACATCCGGATACCTTTTGCGGATAAGGACGCCGGCTACATGACGCTCAAAGCCGTCCCCGCGCCGCCCGGCGAGACGTCCTTGCGCTTCGGTTCGGACGCGATTCGCCTCTTGCCAAACGACCGCTGAATATGATACAATAGACCGCGTGACAACCCCCGCGGCAGATTCCGCGTCGCAGGCGGCGGTCCGTATCGACGAAAGGAGCAAAACATGAACAGAAGATGGAGCATTCTCGTCGCAGGCGTGTTGACTGCGACCCTCACACTGGCCCGTCCGCCGGACCGGGACGGCCCGGATAGGCGCCGCGGCCCCGAAAACGACCGCCGTCCACCCCAAGCCGAGCGTCCGAAGCGCCCACCCCAAGCCGAGCGTCCGAAGCGCCAACCCCAAGCCGAGCGTCCGAAGCGTCCGCCGCAGGCCGAGCGTCCGAAGCGTCCGCGTCCCGAACCGGAGCGTCCGAAGGAACCGCCGCGGCGCAAACACGAGAAGAGCCGCGCATTCTGGGGCGGGGTCGTCGGCGGGCTGATCGGCGCGGCCGTATCCCGTCCGGAACCGCCGCCTCCGCCGCCGCAGACGACGACGGTCGTCGTGCAGCCGCGCACCCGCCGCGTCTGGGTTCCCGAAAAGTACATCTACGAGACCGTCGACGGCGTCACCACGCGCACCTTCGTGCCGGGACACTACGAGGAAGTCCCGTACTAAGCCGCCGGACGCCTCCCACGCCGGTTTTCCGTCCGGGCAAGGACGCCCCCCTCCTGTCTTGCGTCCCTGCCCGGACTTTCTTTTTCGCACAAACCGCTCCACTAAAGTGCCAAAATATGGTATAATGGTGGGGTATGATTGATTATAAGCAGGAATTCTTCGACCGCGAATATTCGGCGCGCGAGGCGTACGGACGGCTCTGGCGGTCCGCCAAGCGCTATCGCTTCCGGATTGTGGTGGGGGTCGTGTGCGGCATGTTGACGGCGGGGACGCTCGTGCCGCTCTTCCAGGCGGTGCAACCGGCGCTGGAGAAAGTGAGCGTCGTGCAGGACGTGAAGGCGGAATTCGCCGCGGAGGACGAAAGCGCCGCGCAAACCGCCGCGCCCAATCTGACGGTTCCCAAGGGGATGAAGGCGCCGTCCGCCGACCTGCCGTCCTGGTATCCGAAAGCGGAGAAGTTTGCGCAAAAACTGGGCATTTCGCTCACGAGCGAGGACGGGGCGGTCGGGGGCGCACTGGCGTTTCTGGCGATCGTCGTCATCCCGTTCGTGGCGCTCGTCCGGCTCGGGCTCGTCTTCCTCAACCAGTACTGCCTCACGTGGGCGGGGTCCAAGGTCGTCGCGGACATGCGCGTCGAGCTGCTGGAGCACGTCCAAAAGCAGTCCCTGCAGTTCTTCGGGCGCATCGACGTGGGGATGCTCATGTCGCGCGCGACGGGGGATCCGGCGCAGGTCCAGCAGATCATCCAGGTCACGCTCGCCCAGCTGGCGCGCGCGCCGTTCGAGATTCTCGTCTCGGTCGGGTTCGTCGTCTATTTCGCGATCGCCAACGACATGCTCGTCACGCTCGCGCTCATCGTCGTGGGCTTCCCGATGTTCATGCTCCCGGTCATCCTCATCGGCAAGAAGATCCGCAAGTGGTCCAAGCGGTCCATGGAGCGCGGTTCGGTCGTGGGCTCGAAGATTCACGAGCTTCTGACGTGCATCCGCGTCATCAAGGCGTACAATACGGAGGAATTCGAGGACGAAAACTACGAGAAAGTTAACCGCAACCTGCTGAAAACGACGCTGCGGGCGGTCCGCATGGGGCTTCTCGTGGGGCCGACGGTGGAGACGGTGGGCATCTTCCTCATCTGCATTTTCGTCGTCTACTGCTTCGTCGCGCACGTTTCGCTCGCGATGGTCGTGCCCATGCTCGCCCCCCTTCTCATCATCTACAAGCCGCTCAAGCAGGTCGCGAGCCTGCAGGTCCAGATCGAGACGGGTACGGCGAGCCTCGCGCGCATCTACTCGCTATTGGACGTGCACATGGAGCTTCCCCAGGCGGCGCATCCGGTCGTGAAAACGTCCTTCGACAAGGAAATCGTCTTCGACGACGTCTCCTTCAAGTACGACACGGCGGCGGAAGACGCGGTCAAGCACGCCGCCTTCGCGATCCCGCGCGGCAAAGTCGTGGCGGTTGTCGGGTCCACCGGGTCCGGCAAGTCGACGCTGGGCGGACTTCTCGCGCGCTTTTTCGATCCGCGCCAGGGGCGCATCACGATGGACGGGGTAGACCTGCGCGATTTGGAGGTGGCGAGCCTGCGCCGGCTTGTCGGGTCCGTCCAGCAGGAGACGCTCCTCTTCAACGAGTCCATCGAGTTCAACATCCGCTACGGTACGCCGGGGGCGACGCACGAGCAGGTGGTGGCGGCGGCCAAACTCGCCAATGCGCACGACTTCATCCTGTCCCAGCCGGGCGGATACGAGCGGAACGTGGGCGAGAAAGGCTTCGCGCTTTCGGGCGGGGAGCGCCAACGCATCGCCATCGCGCGGGCGATCTTGAAGAATCCGCCCATCCTCGTGCTGGACGAGGCGACGAGCGCGCTGGATACGGTGACGGAACGGCTTGTGCAGGACGCGCTGGACAATCTCATGGCCAACCGCACGACGTTTGCCATCGCCCACCGCCTGTCGACCATCCGCAACGCCGATCTGATCCTCGTCATGGACCACGGTGAGATCAAGGAACGCGGCACGCACGCCGAACTGTATGCGCAGGGCGGCATTTACCGCAAACTTTGCGATATCCAAGGAGAAACAGCCTGATGAAACAAGAGATCCTCGTCGTGGGCGCCGGCATCTGGGGGTGCACCGTCGCCCGCATCCTGGCCGAGCGCGGCCACAAGGTGCACGTCATCGAGAAACGCGCGGCCATCGGCGGCAATTGCCGCTGCGAGACGGACCCCGAGACGGGCATCGAGGTGCACGTCTACGGCTCGCACATCTTCCACACCTCGAACGTGCGGGTCTGGGAGTTCCTGAACCGCTTCACGACGTTCAACGGCTACACCCACAAGGTCCTGGCGCGGCACGCGGGACGCACCTACTTCCTGCCGCTCGGCCTCGCGCTCGTCAACCAGTACTACGGCATCGACCTCAAGCCGTCCGAAGTCGCGTCCTTCATCGCCGAAAAGGCGGGCGCCGCGGACGAACCGCCGCGGAACTTCGAGGAGCAGGCCATCCGCTTCGTCGGACCGGACCTCTACGCGGCGTTCATCCGCGAATATACGCGCAAGCAGTGGAACCGCGACCCGAAGGACCTGCCGGCGGAGATCATCCGCCGCCTGCCGGTGCGCGCCTCGTACGACATCAACTACTTCAACGACCTCTACCAGGGCATCCCGTCCGACGGGTACAACGTCCTTTTCGCGCGGATGCTGGACCACGAGAACATCCGCGTTTCGCTGAACGAGGAATTCGTCCTGCCGGCGGAAACCGACCGCCCCGTCTATTCGTCCGCCCCGATCGACGCGCTTTTCGGCTACACGTTCGGTGCGCTGACCTGGCGGAGCCTGCGCTTCGAGACGGAACGCCTGGCGCTCGCCGACTACCAGGGCACGAGCGTCGTGAACTACGTGGACGCCGACGTCGCCTGGACGCGCATCCACGAATTCAAGCACTACCATCCGGAAGACCGCACCGCCCTCGCCGCGCCCGCCACGGTCATCTCCAAGGAATTTCCGGCCGACTGGCAGCTGGGCGCCGAACCGTACTATCCGGTGGATACGCCCGAGACGCGGGCGAAACTGGCGCAGTACCGGGAAGAGGCGGCGAAATACCCGAACCTCGTCGTCGGCGGACGCCTCGGGGCGTTCAAGTACTATGACATGGACAAGGCTGTCGCGGCGGCGTTCGCGGCGGTCGGGGAGGAGTAAAGCATGAAGAAACGCTGCATCGTGACGGGCGGGGCGGGTTTCATCGGTTCCGCCCTCGTGCGCCAGCTTCTGAACGAGACGGACGCGTCCGTGCTGGTCGTGGACAAGCTGACCTACGCGGGCGTGCCCGAATCCCTGAAGGAAGTCGGGCTTGTGCCCGAGACGCTCGCCTCGACGAATCCGCGCCTCGCCTTCCTCAAGGCCGATATTTGCGACGCCGAAGCGATGGACCAGGCGTTCGCGGCCTTCCGGCCGGATACAATCTTCCATCTCGCGGCGGAATCCCACGTGGACCGCTCCATCGACGGTCCGGGCGAATTCATCCGCACCAACATCACGGGCACGACCACCCTTCTGCAGGCGGCGCTCGCCTACTGGCGGACTTTGGACGAGGAAGCCCGGCGCGCGTTCCGCTTTCAGCACATTTCGACGGACGAAGTCTACGGCACCCTGGGCGCGACGGGCTATTTCACCGAAAAGACGCCCTACTCGCCCCACTCGCCCTATTCGGCGTCCAAGGCGGCGAGCGACCATCTCGTCCGGGCGTGGCACGATACGTACGGACTGCCCACGCTCATCACGAACTGCTCGAACAACTACGGTCCGTACCACTTCCCGGAGAAGCTGATACCGCTCGTCATATTGAACGCGCTCGACGGCAAGCCGCTGCCGGTCTACGGCAAGGGGGCGAATGTCAGGGATTGGCTCTACGTCGAGGACCACGCCCGCGCGCTCATCCTGGTGAACGAGAAAGGCGTGCCGGGCGAGACGTACAACGTAGGGGGGCACAATGAGCGCACGAACCTGGAAGTCGTCCAGACGGTGTGCAAGGTCCTGGACGAACTGCGTCCCCGCCCGGAAGGTCCGTATGCGGATCTGATCACGCACGTGGCCGACCGTCCCGGGCACGATCTGCGCTACGCGATCGACCCGACGAAACTCATGACCCAACTCGGCTGGAAGCCGCGGGAGAACTTCGAGACGGGCATCCGCCGCACAGTCGCCTGGTATCTCGACAACGACTGGTGGTGGCGGCCCATCCGCGCGAACCGCTATGCCGGGCAACGCCTGGGGAAAGGGAAATAGCCATGCGCAAAGGCATCATTCTCGCCGGCGGCGCCGGCACGCGCCTGCATCCGCTCACGCGCGTCGTTTCCAAGCAGCTGCTGCCGGTCTACGACAAGCCGATGATATTCTATCCGCTTTCCACGCTCATGCTGGCGGGGATTCGCGAGGTTCTGATCATCTCCACGCCGGCGGATCTGCCGAACTTCAAGCGGCTTCTGGGCGACGGCTCGACGCTCGGGATGCGCTTTTCCTACGCCGAACAGCCCGAACCCAACGGACTCGCCCAGGCGTTCGTCATCGGCAGGGACTTCATCGGCACGGACGACGTCTGCCTCGTCCTGGGCGACAACATCTTCTACGGGGCGGATTTGCCGACGATGCTGCAGGAAGCCGCCCGATCCCAGAACCCGACCGTGTTCGGCTACCGGGTGCGCGATCCGGAACGCTATGGCGTCGTTTCGTTCGACGCGGCCGGACACGCCGAGACGCTCGAGGAAAAGCCCAAGTGCCCCAAGTCCAACTTCGCCGTCGTCGGACTCTACTTCTATCCGAATTCCGTCGTGGACATCGCGGCCAACCTGAAGCCGTCCGCCCGCGGCGAATACGAGATCACGGACGTCAACAAGACGTATCTGCTGCGCGGCGAATTGCAGGTCCGGACCATGGGGCGCGGCTACGCGTGGCTGGATACGGGCACCCACCAGTCGCTGGCGGACGCCACGAACTTCGTGCGCGTGCTCATCGAGCGGCAGGGCCTGCAGATCAGCTGCATCGAGGAAATCGCCTGGACCCAGGGGTGGATAACCTCCGACCAACTGGCTTCGCTCGCCGCGACGTACGGCAAGTCGTCCTACGGCGACTATCTGCGGCGGCTCATCTCGGGAGGCAACCCATGCAAGTAGAAGACACCGCTCTGGCCGGCGTCAAGATCGTCCACCCCGACATCCACCGGGACGCGCGCGGCTATTTCGTCGAGACCTACAACCGCGCACGCTATTTCGCCGCGGGCATCACGGCGGACTTCGTGCAGGACAACGAGAGCCTGTCCGCCAAGGGGGTCGTCCGCGGCCTCCACTGGCAGGCGGGCGACAAGGCGCAGGCCAAGCTGGTGCGCGTGGTCCGGGGTGCCGTCTGGGATATCGCCGTCGACATCCGCAAGGGCTCGCCCACCTACGGACGGCACGTCGCCACAACCCTCACGGCGGAAAACGGCCTGCAATTCTTCATTCCGCGCGGTTTCGCCCATGGATTCATCGTTTTGGAGGAGAACACGCTCTTCTCCTACAAGTGCGACAACTTCTATTGCAAGGAGGCGGAGCGCGGCGTGCGATTCGACGACCCGGCTCTGAAAATCGTCTGGCCCACCCTCGACATCCCCGTGAAACTATCCGAAAAAGACCAGAAGCATCCGCTTTTTGGCGCAATCGAACCTTGGTCCGCCCTATGAAGTCCATTCTTTTCCTGTTCGCGCCCCTCCTGTGCGCGTTTCCCGTCCTTTCCGCCCCCTGGGAGGAGGTCACCGCGGCACGCTATCCGGATGCGGACGCCGTCCTGGTCGAAGCCGCGGAAGACTACGCCTACCAGCCCGACGGCACGTATGTCGCGACGGAAAAAGCCGCGCTCAAGATCCTGACCGAGAAAGGCCGCCGCGAAGAGCGCGTGCAGCGCTTCTCCTACTCCAAACGCTATTCCGCGCTTGGCGGCCCCTACATCAGCATCATCGGCACGAACGGGGTGCGGCGCACGGTGGATATTTCGGCGACGATGCGCGAGGCGACGGACAACTCGTCCACCTCCGCCAACATCTACGATCCGCTCGACCGCGTCGTTACCTGCACCATCCCCGGCTTGCAGGTCGGCGAGACGCTTTGCTACACGCTCGTGCGCACCAATTTCGCCGCGCGCGTGCAGAACCAGTTCGCCCTTTTCACCGAGATGGCCTGGACGCTGCCGATCCTGAAAAAGACGGTCCGCGTGACCGCCCCGGCGTCCCTGCCGCTCAAAAAGGAGGCGGTGCGCCATCCGCTGGGCAATGTGGCCGCCACCAAGGAATCCCGGCCGGACGGGTCGGTCGTGCATACGTGGGTCGCCACGAATTCGCCCCAGGTCTTCCCCGAACCCGACATGCCCCCGCTCTATACGCAGGTCCAAAGCGTCCGCGCCTCCACCCTCGCCTCCTGGCGGGAACTTTCCGCGTGGTATTGGGGGCTGTGCGCGCCGCATCTGGCGAAAACGACGCCGGCCATGACGAACAAAGTCGCGGAACTGGGACGCGACATGCGCAAGATCTACGACTTTGTCGCGCAGGAAGTGCGCTATATGGGGCTCACGATGGAGGACAAGTCCCCCGGCTACGCGCCGCATGACGTGGATATCACCTTCGACAACCGCTACGGCGTCTGCCGCGACAAGGCCGGACTGCTCGTCGCCCTCCTCCGCATCGCCGGCTATGAGGCCTACCCGGTGCTTATCCAGGTCGGGGAGAAGATGGACCCCGAAGTCCCGACCCCCTACTTCAACCATGCGATCGTCGCTGTCCAAAACCCGGACGGGAAAGACGGCTACATCCTCATGGACCCGACGGACGAGTCCAGCAAGGATCTGCTGCCCGCCTATCTCAACGGGCGGTCCTATCTCGTGGCGCGCCCGGACGGCGAAGACCTGCGGACCTCCGGCATCGTGCCGGCCGAGGCGAACGCGGTCGTAGCCGAAACGACGGGGCGGATAGCCCGCGGCGGAATCGCCGTCCTGACTTCCGACCTGCGCTTCCGCGGCATTCACGACAATGCCTGGCGCGGCGCCCTCTTGCGCAGGCAGGCCTCCGAACGGCGTCGGTTCCTGGAGCAGACGCTTTCCGCGGCGTTTCCCGGCGCGGAACTCCTCTCCTTCGAGATCAAGCCCGAACGTCTCGCGGATACCACGCGGGAACTCCAAATCCATCTCGTGGCGCGCATTCCCGAAGTCGAGGTGGACGGCAAGACCTGCGAACTGCTGTCCCCGCCCCTCGTCAGCGGCGTATTCGGCCTCCCCATGCGCCTCCTGGAAGGACGGACCGCCCTCGCCAAGCGCGTCTTCCCGCTAAAAATCCTATCCACCGCGAAAGTATCCGAAACGCTGAAACTGGACCTGTGGCAGATGCCCACGCCCCCCGTATTCCCGGAAGAAACCGCGATCGACGGCAAATTCACATTCAAACGGACCTACACCTACACCAACAACACGCTCACCGTTCGCCGCGATTTGGCGCTGAATGCCCTCGAGTTCACGCCGGGGGAATATGCCGGGCTGCGGGACGACTTGGCCGCTTTGGAAGCGGCCCTGCGCAAGCCCGTCATCCTGCCGCGCGACCCCTTGCAAGGCGCCTCCGTGCACTATTTGGACGAAAAATACGATATTTCCCTGTTTTCGCCCACGTCCTGGGTCATGACAAACACGGTCGTGAAGGAGATTCTCTCCTATAAAGGAAAGAAATCGTCCGCCGAAATCGTGCTGCCCTACCACCCGTCCGTCGCCCAGATCGACATCGTCCAGGCGACCGTCTCCAACAAAAACGGACGCGTCTCCGTTGCCGGACCGCGCGAAATGAACGTCCTGGACTGCGAATGGGCGTCCGCCGCGCCGCGTTACGCCCCCGGCAAAAAGCTGATCCTCAACCTGCCGGCCGTCGAAATCGGGAGCGTCCTCTATCTCACGACCGCCACGACCGTGACGAATTCGCCCCTGCCCTTCCGCGGCAATTGGTATTTCGACATGATTGGACAGCCCGCGGACGCGCTTTCCGTCACCCTGGACGGGAAAGTCCTGCGCCAGGCGCGCGACCTGAAACTGCACGCGCCCGAACCGAATCTGCCGGCCGGCCCCCTTTGGCGCGATACGCTGACCGTTTCCAAGGGCGATTTCGCCGCGTTCGCCGCGGCAATCCGTCCCTATCTGGAGGTAGCCCCGATAGACCCGCTCCCGCTTGTCGGGACGAACGACGTGCGGGCGATCCGCGACTGGATGGCGCGCAACATCCGCATCGCCGGCCCGGGACTCTACGAAATGCCGCTCGCGGAGCAGGCGACCGCCCCCGCCCGCGTCCTCACGGAACGCTATGCAAGCCGCTTCGACTATGTCCGCACCCTCTGCGCCCTCTTGCGCGGGGCCGGACACAAGGCGGAAATCGTTCTCGCCGCGGATGACGCAGGAATGGATCCGCGCCTCCGGGAGCGCAACCAGAAAACCTACCCCAACATCGGTGTGTACGCCTATCCGCTTTGCCGCGTCGAACGCGCGGACGGCGCGCTTTTTCTCGGCACGGAGAACGAATACACCCCTCTGGAAGCCTCCGCCTGGGCTGGCGCGACCTATTGGGCCCCCGTTTCGGGCGCCGGTTTCGGCCAAATCGACCCCGAAAACGGACAAAAATCCGTGATCGACACGCTGACGCTCGACATCCGTCCCAACGGCGCGGCGGATGTCGACTACGAGCAACGGACCACCGGGTCGGAAGTCGGCGCTTTGCGGAAGGAGTATGCCGAAATCCTTCCCGAGGAACGCGACCGGCTGTACCAGTCCCTCCTCGGGCAAATCGCCCAAGCCGCGGAAGCGACGGGCCCCCTCGTCACGGACCTGGCGGGCTATCCTTTCCGCCTCTCTTTCAAGGCGTATATTCCAAATTATGCCGTATTTTCGGGCGATTTGCTGACATTGTCCGTTCCGCCCTTCGCCCGTGCGCCCTTCAGTTCGCTGGAAAGCACGCCCCGGGAGAACCCGCTCGCTTCCTCGGCGACCGACGCGGCGGAAGAGGACGTCGTCGTGGTCTTTCCGGCGGGGTACGACACGATCGAGCACCTGCCGGACGACTTGCGGTACGACAGCCCCCGACTGACATCCCGAACGACGGTCGATCGCACCCCCGACGGCCGCCTGCGCGTCACCTTGCGCCGTCAAACGCCGCGGCAGGATGCGCGGATGTTCCCGGCGGACTACGCCCCTCTCTTTCGTGAACGCGCACGGCAGATTAACAGCCGCGCCAATCGTCAAATCACGGTCCGCAAGGGCCAAAAACCAAAAGGAAAATAACATGAATCCGTTAATCGGCCGCAAGGCGTGGCTCGTCGCGCCTGTTTGTTTCGTTATCTCTCTGGCGATTCTCGTCACTCTCTGGTGGGCTTTGGAGCCCGCGACCGTGATGAACCTCTTCGACCAGGGCGGTACATCGCCCGTCGAACTCATGACGCTCGCCCTTTTCGCCCTGATCGTCCCGCTCGTCTGGCTCTGTCCGCCGGTAGGCGGTCCCGCGCGAAAGCAGGCGTTTTGGAGCGCCGAATGGTCCCTTCTCGCCGTCATGGCCATCGTCCGCGAAACCGACCTCCACAAGACCCTCTTCGCCGACCTCTGGCCCGAAATCGCCGCGGGCTTCAAGGGGACCGTCTTCAAGATGCGCTTCCTGACGGCGTGGGACATGCCCGTCATGCCGCGTCTCTTCGTGCTGTTCTTCTTCATCCTCTTCTTCGCGGCCGTGATGCTGCCGCTGGCATGGTACCTCATTCCGCTTGCAAAAGGCTTCTTCACCCTCAAGCCCGTCGCGTGGAGCGCGGCGGTGTTTGGCGGCACAAGCGTCCTCGTGCTCGTCTGCGACCGCCTGCCGGCGTGGTACCGCCACGCCCACGACGGCACCGCCCTTTCGGACGCGGCGCGGGCGTTTTGCGCGGTTTTGGAGGAAGGCGGCGAGATGATGATGGCGCTTTTCGCGCTGCTCGCCCTCCTGCAATCCTATGTTGTTTTCAATGTTTTGGACAAAAAGGAAGATTGACATGCTGTTCGAAGTCGACAAAACGAAATGCGTCAAATGCGGGGCGTGCGTCAAGGATTGCGCGTTCCGCGCCCTCAAAACCGGCGCGGAGGGGTACCCCGAAATCCCGAAGCCCGAAAAGTGCATGCGCTGCCAGCATTGCTTCGCCATCTGCCCCGTCGGCGCAATCACCTTCAACGGACACCGTCCGGAAGACGCCGTTTCCACGCGCGGACTCGCCCTGCCCAAAGCCGATGAGGTCGAAAACTGGATGCAGGTCCGCCGTTCCACGCGGCAGTTCCGCAAGGAAGACGTGGACCGCGGCGCTTTGGAGCGGATTCTTTCCCGCCTGGGGGACGTGCCGACCGGGTGCAACGCGCGCGGGCTGACCTTCACCTGCTTCCCGACGCGCCAGGCGATGGACGCGTTCCGCGAGGCGTTCATCCGCGCCATCGAGGCGCACCGGGACGGCCCGAAACTTCTGCCGCGGTGGCTCGCCGTGCCGGCCATCCGCATGCGCGCCGGCAAGGGCGACATGTTCTTCCGCGACGCGCCGGGCATGGTCATCATCTCGTCGGACGAAACCAACCCCGCCGTGACGACCCCCGAGGCGGACGTGGCCGCGGCGTGCGCCTACTTCGAAATGCTCGCCCAGGCGCATGGAATCGCCACCTGCTGGTGCGGATTCCTCCAGCTCGTGCAGCGCGAAGTGCCCGAACTCCTCGAGAAAACCGCCGGAATCCGCCGCACGACGCCCTTCTACGCCATGCTGTTCGGCAAGAGCGCCGTCGCCTACCGCCGCGGCGTCCGCCGCGAATCGGACGCCACCATCGTCTGGAAAGAATGACCGTCCCCTTCAAAATCCTGCTGGTCGACGACGAGCGGACCATGCGTTATTGCTTCCAGCGACTGCTGGAAGAGGAGGGTTATCTCGTCGAAACCGCCAAGGACGGCGACGAGGCGCTGCGGAAGTTCGGCGCCTGCAAGCCCGATCTGGTGCTGCTGGACGTCATGATGCCCAAGAAAAACGGGCTGGCGACCTGCGTGGCGCTGCGCGACCTGGACGCAATCGTCCCCATCATCTTCTTTACGGCGGCGCCGTCCGAAATCACGCTGGTGCGGGGACTCGGCGCAGGGGCGAACGATTACATCGCCAAGGACTGCTCGCCCGAGGAACTCCTGGCGCGCATCGGCGCGGCGATTGCCCGCAGTGAAGCCGCGCTCATGTCCGCCCCCAACGCCGGGGCGCGGCGCATGCTCGGGGACGCCGTCCTCGACTTTTCCCTCATGATCGTCGAGCGCGAGGGCCAGGTCGAGCCGCTGACGCGTTCCGAAGCCATCGTCCTGCGGGCGCTGACGGATACCGTCAACCGCTTCTTCTCGACGGATGAGATACTCGAGCTCCTCTATGGTCCGAACCATTTGGCGGACGACAAGGTCGTCTCCTCGCTCATCCGCCGCCTGCGCACCAAACTCGGGCGCGTGGGCAATCTCATCGTTTCCCGCCGCGGACTCGGCTACAAAGTCGTGAATTGAGCCCGAAAACCGCAGTTGAGAGGCTGAAATCCGGATTATGGTCTTTGTTTTCAACCGTGCCAATCAAGGAGAAAACAGGCAAATGTCGCTTGAACGGGCTGGGCGGTCCGGGATGCCGCGCACATCTTATCGGCAGGACAAATCCAAGAGACCGCGGTCTTTTACTCAAGAGACCGTGGTCTTCTGCTCAAGAGACCGTGGTCTTTTGCTCAAGAGACCGTGGTCTTTTGCCCGAGAGACCGTGGTCTTTTGCCCGAGAGACCGCGGTCTCGGCTCCGTCTCGTGGGGTCGAGATCCCCGTCTCAAGGAGATTCGGGATCCTCAGCGCGGTCGAAAACGACGGCCGCGACCCGGATGCCGGCTCTTCGACTGCAATCCATGGATTTGGTTTGAAGCAAGAAAGGAACTTATTATGAATATTTACCGGAGTTCTTCCAATAAAGTGATCGGCGGCGTCTGCGCAGGTCTTGCGGACGCGTTCGACCTCAACGTCACGGGCGTGCGCTGGGCGTTCGCGCTTGCTGCGCCTTTCCTCTCGGGCATCCCCGTTCTCGTCTACCTCGTCCTTTGGGCCGTTTTGAAGGAGCGCGATACCGGCGACGGCACCCCCGCACGGCCGTTTTAAGGGAGTGCTCCCGCAAGGTTTTCGGGACGGGAGGGGCGCCTTTCCCAAACCCCCGCGGGGACACCCGTCCGCGTCCGGTGACGGATTCGGGAGAACGGGCGCTCAGCCCATGCGCAAACGCGCGGCGAGTTCGGCGAGATGCGCCCTGTCGCCCGGTTTGTTCTCGAAGACGATGGGACCCATCCCGTAGCGCGGCACGATATGGAAGTGCAGATGCTTGACCGTCTGGCCCGCCGCTTCGCCGTTATTTTGCAGGATGTTGAAGCCTTCGCAGGGGAGCGCCTTCTTGAGATGCGCGGCGACTTTCTGTACGCGCGCCACAATTTCGCCCAATTGGTCCGCCGGGGTATCGAGCAAGCCTTCCGAATGCACCTTCGGGATGACGAGCGTATGGCCCTCCGTAAACGGGTTGATGTCCAGATACGCCAACACCAAATCGTCCTCGTAAATCTTGAAGGACGGAATTTCGCCCGCGGCAATTGCACAGAAAACGCAGTTATTCTTCATTTTTCGCTCCCTTTCGTCATTTTCCCATGTCAAAGAGGCGCAACGTCGCACGGAAGTCCGCCGGCAAGGGGGAATGCACGGTGATTTGCTCGTGCGGATTCAACGGATTGGGCAGTTCGAGCGTCGCGGCATGCAGCATCTGCCGCGGAACCCGCATGAACCGCGGGTCGCGCGCCGACTTGAGCCCGAAAACCCGGTCCCCCAGGATGGGGGCGCGCACGGACGCCAAATGGCGGCGGATCTGGTTCGTGCGGCCCGTGTCGATCTTGACCTTGAGGAAACTCGCGTCCGGCCCCGTCGCTTCCCGCACGACTTGCGAAACGGCGCGCTGTCCGTCCAGGGGCTTTTCGATCTTGAGGTGCGCATAGGGGAAGCGTCCCCAGGCGATTGCCCGGTAGACCTTCGTCACTTTGTGCGTTTTGAAGACCTCCACCGCCGCCATGAGCGCGGCGTGGTTCTTCGCGAAAAGCAGGCAGCCCGTCGTATCGCGGTCGAGCCGGTGCACCGCTTCCAATGTCGGAATCTTCTCCTGTTCGCGCAGAATCGTCTCCACGGACTTCGGGTCGTCGCATGTGACGATTCCCGCCGGTTTGTCGCACACGAGATAGCCTTCGTCCTGCCAAAGTACGCGCACATGGCGCTTCGCCGGCTGGGGCGCGGCGGAAGCCCCCGTCGTGCGCGCGCTCTGTTTCACCGCCCCTTTCACGACGGCGGAGGGGACCTCCACCACGTCGCCCGTCTTCAACTGGTGGCGCGCCATCCAGATGCACGTATGGTTCACCCACACGCTGCGCCCGTCGATCATGGCCTTGGCCGTGCGGCGAGAAAGCGCAAATTTCTGCACGAGGAAGTCCTGCAGAAGCTTGGCGTCGGGCTTGTTCACGACAAGCGAAACGAGTCCCGCGGCATGACGTGGAGCCTGTCTTTTCATTCTTTCCTCAAAATGCTGCCCACGACGCCGCGGATCTTGCGCCCCACCGTGTTCGGCGCGAGCGTAACTTCCACTGTTTCGGTGTCGTCCGCGTCCTCTACCTCCGACACGATCGTCACGCTTGTCTTCTCGCCGTCCAGCGCTTTCCGGAAGTTGGCCGGGAGCGGTTCGTCGCCCAACCAGTCGCTGAACCGGTGGGCCCGCGCCGATTCTTCCCCCTCCAGGCCGAACATTTCGCAAAAGGCGGGATTCACGTAGGTGAAACGCCCCTGCGCATCGCAGACAAAAAGCGACTCCTGCGCCAGACGAAAGGCGTTTTCCTTCGCACGCAGCATATCGCGCACTTTCCGGCGCCGTTCGATGTTGCGGATTGTGAACACCAGGTCGTCCGGATCGGCCAAGTCGATGATCGAAACGGCTATTTCGCACGCGAACTTGGTCCCGTCCTTGGCGCGCCCGTTGGCGTCTATGATCATGTGCCGGTCGGCTTCGACGCCGTTCCGGATACGTTGCACGACTTCCGTCGCCAAGCCGGGCACAAACAGCGAGACAGGTCGGTCGAGAACCTCGTCCGGTTCGTAGCCAAAGAACTCCTGCGCACGTTCATTTATCTCTATAATATGACCGTTCGGGTCTGTAATCACGACAGCATCGTACATTCCGCTCAGAAACTGGCGGAAAAGCGATTTTCGGTCTCTCGGTACTAAAATCGGTGTCATCACGTATATTTTAACATATTAGACGATGAGCATGCAATCCCCATAAGAGAAAAACATATAGTTTTTGCTGATAGCCAGCGCATAGGCGCACAAAGTCCGCTCCCGTCCGGCCAAAGCCGAGACCATCATCAGCAAAGTCGACTGCGGCAGATGGAAGTTCGTCAGCAAACAGTCGCAGACCTTGAACTTGTAGGGCGGATAGATGAAGATGTTGGACGCCCCCGAACCCGGCACGATGAGCGGCTGCCCTTCCGCATCCGGACGGTTGGCGATCGTCTCCAAGGTCCGGACGGTCGTCGAACCGACGCAAAAGACCCGTCCGCCGCGCGCCTTGCAGGCGTTGATGGCGTCCGCCGCCTCGGGCGTGACCGTGAACGCCTCGAAATCCATCTGGTGGTCCTCGATGTTTTCCGCCTTCACCGGACGGAACGTCCCCGGCCCCACGTGCAGGGTTATGGCGACGCGCTTCACGCCTTTCGCGTCGAGCGCGGCGAAAATCTCCGGCGTGAAGTGGAGCCCGGCCGTGGGCGCGGCGACGCTCCCCACGTGCTTCGCGTAGATCGTCTGGTAGCGGACCCGGTCCTCCAGCTCTTCCGCACGCGTACCTTCGCGCTTGACGTAGGGCGGAACGGGCGTATGGCCGAATTCGTCCAGGAGGTCCATGAGCGGACGCGCGCAGATGAACTCGACCTTCCACATGCCGATGCCCCCAAGCGGCTTCAAGAGGCGCACGCGCAGCTCGTTATGCGGACCGAACACGGCGATTTGCCCTTCGCGGCACTTGCGCCCCGAGCCGATCATGCAATTCCAGACAAGTTCCTTCACGGTCTCCGCCTCGGGCGCGGCGGAAATCATCAGAACCTCGACGCCGCCATCGGAATCTTCCCACTTGCCGAGCAGACGCGCCGGGAAGACTTTCGTGTCGTTGACGACCAGCAGGTCGTTCGGCGTGATGTACTCGACGATATCCGCGATATGACGGTGCTCGAGAACGCCCGTGTCCCGGTGCAGGACCATCATCTTTTCCGTCCCCCGCACGGCGGCGGGGTGCTGGGCGATAAGCCGTTGCGGCAGGGGATACCAAAATTGTGCAGTCTTCATGATTTGAATATGTAAATCTTGTTTTCCGTCCCCCGCAGGAGCCGTCCGATGTTCGAACGGTGCTTGAAGATGACGAAAAGCGCGACAAATGTGACCAGCACCGCCTGGGGGATGTCCGCCAGGCCGGAGGAACCCAGGATGGGGAACCAGATGGCGATTGCGAGAAACGCCGCGGCCGCGCAACTTCCGAGCGAAATGTAGTGCGAGAGCGCGAACACGACGACAAACAGCGCGAAGGCGACCCCGACGAGCGCCGGCACGAGCCCGATCAGCATGCCAAAGCCCGTCGCGACGCCCTTCCCGCCCTTGAAACGCATGTACGGCGTCAGCATGTGCCCGACGACGCAGGCGAGGCCCGTCACGAGCGCCAAATGCGCCAAGGCGGGCTCGCCCCCGGCGAAATGCCGCGCCGCGAGAACCGGCAAAAGCCCCTTCAGGACGTCGCAGGCGAAGGCGATGAACCCCCATTTCTTGCCGACGGAACGGAAAACGTTCGTCGCGCCGATATTCTTGGACCCGACCGTCCGCACGTCGATGCCGCGCGCCTTGCCGATGAGAAATCCGAACGGGATGCCCCCGATCAGATACGCCGCCCCGACAAACAGAGTCCACGTCAACAGAGTTGTATTCATGATCGATCTCCTTCTCCTTCAGGGAAAACGGTTCCCGCGCCGCCGTCCGGACCGAAAAGCGACTCCAGGATGCGCTCCACTGGCGTCGTGGTCTTCTTTTTGTTGTTGCAGTCCTTGCAGCACGGCACGCAGTTCGACCGGACCGACTTCCCGCCGCGCGCCACGGGGATGACGTGGTCCATCGTCAGATTCGCCGCGCCGACATGCCGCCCGCAGTAATGGCAGACGCCCTTCTGCAGCTGCGCGCGCCACCAGTCCGTCTGGCGCAAGGCGCGCGCCTTTTCGCGCTCCCGCCGGACGTGCACCGGGTCCGGACGCAAATCGTGCCACGTCTCCATCAGGCATGGTCCTTTCCGATGAACTCGCAGGGCGCCTTCTTCGCCAGAAGTCCGCACAGGAAACGCACCCCGTAGACCACGTGGGTCGCCACGACGCCCGCCAGCGTAAGCGCCCAGACGAGCGGATTCACACTGAACGTCGTCAACGCCACGAGCGCCAGGTAAAAGCCGAGCGGAACCCCCCCCGCCACGCGCGCCCAAGCCGGCAGGAACCAGACGCACGCCGCCAGAACCGCCAGATAGAGCACGAAAAGCGACGGCACAAAATACGCCAGATGAAGCGAATTGGACGGATACCGCTTCACGAAATAGCCGCGGTGGAAAGCGTACCGCCCCAACTGCCGCAAATGCGGACCGAACAGGGGCCGGCGATGATGGTAGACGACCACCCACGGATTGTAGTAGATGCGTGCGCCCGTCTCGAGGATATCCTTGCAGAGGAGCGTGTCCTCGCCCGGCCAGAAGTCCGTCCGGTAGCCCTTGATGCGGTCGAGGATGCTCTTCCGCACGAGAAGATTGCAGCTCGGATAGTCGTCCACGTCCCGGCAAATGCCGCCCGCCTTGTACCGGTAGCGGTAGTTCCCCGAGACGAGGAAATTGTCGTAGACGCGCCCGCCGATGCGCGCGAGGAACCCGTCCCCGGGCGGCGTCACGCCCGGACCGCCCACCGCGCCGACCGTGGGATCCCCGAACTCCCGCACGGCGTACTCCAGCCAATGGGCGTCCGGATAGGCGTCGTCGTCGATGAACGCCACGATTTCGCCTTTCGCCGCGGCGAGTCCCACATTGCGCTTTTCCGCCGGGCGCACCTTGCCGGTCGGGATGACGCGCACGCGACCGCCCGCTTCGAGCCCGGGCTCGGGCCCGTCCGGCAGGACGATAACTTCGAAATGTCTGTACGTCTGGGCGGAAAGCCCCTCGAGGCACTCCTCCAGGACGGCGCTCGCGCGCGGACAGGCGATGACGACCGAAACCAGCGGCTCGTGCCCAAGCGGCGGCGGAATCGTCCGCGAAGCGTAGTAGTCCAGCATGCGCAGCCGGTAGAAGACCGCCAGCGAATCGAGCGCCATCGCCTTGACGGTCGCCGGCTTGAGCGCGCCGAACTTGTTCCCGAAATGGATGACGACCGGCGCTTCGGCGATGCGCGCCCCCCGCTGATGGGCGATCGCCAGCAATTCCAGGTCGAAGGCGTAGGTCTTCACGAGCATGCGCCCGAGCGCCTCGCCCAAAACGCCGCGCTTGAAGAGCTTCATCCCCGTCTGCGTGTCCGTTATCGGGAGCCCAATCGCGAGCCGCACGAGCGTGAAGTACGCCCAACTCACGATGCGCCGGTGCCACGGATATTGCACGACCGACTCTGGATGCCGCTTGGATCCCACCACGATATCCGCGCCTTTTGCGCACATTTCGGCGAAAAAGCGCCCGGTCTGGGACGGGTTGATGTCCAGGTCGCCATCCAGCAGCAGCACATAGTCGCCTGTCGCGGCCTCGAATCCCGCCCGCAACGCCGCGCCCTTGCCGCCGTTGCGGTCCAGCAGGACGGGGCGGATCACGACCGTCGCCCGTTCGTCGGCGTACGCCTGGGCGACATCCAGAAGTGCCGCGCGTGTATTGTCCGATGAACCGTCGTCCACGGGTATCAGTTCCGCGCGCAGACCTTTGTCCGCGTATAACGTCGCGATTTCGCGCAGGTTCGCCGCGATTGTCGAGCCCAGATTGTAGACCGGCAGGACGACCGAGAGCCGTCCGTTCCCCACGCAGGACCGTGCCTGCGACCACTCCTCACATGCGTCTGTCATACATACGTTATTTCAATCGCACCCGCGGATCCAGCGCGGCATAGGCGAGATCCGTCAACAAATTGACGAACTGGTAGACCAGCGCACTCATCACCACGACGCCGCGCACGACCGCCATGTCGGACGAGTGGATTGCGTTGATGGCCACCGACCCCAGCCCGGGGATCCCGAAGAAGCTTTCCAGAAGCAACGATCCCGAGAAAAGATACGGAATGGAAAGCGAAACGTACGTCACGATCGGAATCAGCGCGTTGCGCAGGACGTGGAAGACCAAAATGTACGCGGCGGACCGCCCCCTCGAACGGGCCGTCAGGATGTACGGCTTGTAAATCTCGTCCAGTAGCGCCGTGCGGAAGAACCGCACATCCACCCCGAGCGAACTGACGATACCGATGAGGACGGGCAAAGCCAGATACGCCGCGCTCTCATAGCCCCAGATCGGGAACAGCCCCGCCTTGTACGCCAGAAAAAACTGCCCCGCCAGGACCCAGACGACGTAATTGACGCTCATGAGCACGGTGGAGACGAGCAGAATGGACTTGTCCACCCACCGCCCGCGCCAAGCGGCCGAGAGCAGCGCCAGCATGAGCGCAAGAAGCGTCCCGCCGACGAGGATCGGCACCGTAAGGGAGAGCGAAGGCCCAACGCCGCGCAGCAGAACGGACGTGACGGGCTCTTTCAGCTCGACCGAATAGCCGAGCTCGCCCTTCAGGAGATTCGAGACGAACGTGATGAATTGCGAATCAAGCGCGAACAGGAGCGGCTTGTCGAATCCGTGCAGCCTGTTGAACGCGGCGATGGACTCCGCCGTCGCGTTCTTGCCCAGGATCGTCTCCGCGGGAGAGCCGCCCACGACGTTGAACAGGACGAACGTCAGCACAAGTATCCCGAACGTCGTCGGGATGACTTGCAGAAAACGTTTGCCTATATACCTCAACATAGAAACCAGCGCGTTCCCTTATTTAGGCGCGTGGATGGCCTTCTCGAGCTGAACCGCCAACTGTTCGGGGTCGCACGTCTCTAGCCGCTGCAGCGTCTTCGCCCAGCGATAGGCACCCGAACCCGCCGCATCGAAAGGACGGTGCACCAGCAGATCGTCGAAAGCCCGCCGCCGTTCGAGATATTTCGTCCGCGTTTCGATGAGCTTCTCCTTGAATCCGGAGACAAATGCCTGCGCGAACGCGGCGAAATCCTTCACGTACGGCGCGCGCCGCCGCACGACTTCCGCATAAGGAGCAACCAGTTCCTCGAAGGGCTTCAGATAGCCGACGAACGACCCGGCATGATCGAGAACCGCGACATGTTCCGGGAGCCCGTCGAGCCCCTGCTGGACGATCTCGTAGTTGGTGTCGAAGATGTTCTCGCCGTTCTTCGTGGCCAAACGCCCGACAATCATGTCCATCGCCGCCGCGCCACCCATCAGATGGGCGAACTTCTTGGCATAGGCCGGATTGCGGAACTTGCCGACAGGCACCTTGTCCGACGCCGTCCCCGACGTGTAGGCGCGGATGAAGTAGTAGGCCCGCACGGTCGTGCCGTTGTACTGGTTGTGCCCGTGGTAGGGCTCGGCAAACTGTCCGAAACCCACATATTGCGGCAGACTCATGCCCAGCTGCTGGCACATCAGGCGGCGGTCCATGATATAGTCGGCGTAGTCGTTCGCCTCTATGATGGACTGCAAAAGGTTCTTGCCCTCGTCCAAATGCTCGGCAATGCCCCACTTCTGGAAACGCAGAATGGCGACATACGGCTCCAGCCGGCTCGTTTCCTTCATTTGCAGGATGTAGATCGATCCGCGGTGCGGACCGGCCTCGGGGTGGCGCGCGAGCGAATTGGCGATGCGCCCGATGTTGACGTACTGCAGGTCGCGGTAGAACCGCACGAAATTGAAGATGATGTTCCTAACCCGCGGGTCGCAAACCTGTCCCAATTCGGGGTCGCGCGTGCGGGTGTACTCGTCCCAAAGCGGATCGAAGATGAGCTCGCCGCGGTCGATGCGCGCGCCCGGCAGCCATTCGATCTGGCGGAAAAACTCCGGCGAAAGCCCCTGAATGAGCTCGCTGCCGTCGATTTCGGGCGCGTTCGACACGCGTGTCAAGGCCGCGCACATGGCGTTGCGCCAGGCGAAATTCTCCACGCTTTCGTCCCGCAGATCCGCCGGCAGGGACATGCGCCAATCCAGATCGATCTTGTCCGTCGCCCGGCGCAACTCCTCGTCCGAAAGACGGTCCACGTCGAGATGCTGTATGGCCTTCGCGATCCCTATGGGCGTGGTCGTGGGGAAGACTTCCGCCTCCGGATTGCCCATGCGGTTGCGGCGCGAGAAAAGCGCGACGACCTCCCGCGCCTGCTCGCGGAACTCCGCCGGGGGCAGCTTGGCGATTTCCGCATAGCCGCCGACGGTGAGGAAGCGCGTGCCGGTGTTGCGGTTGTAGTAGTAGATGCACCCGTGGTCGATGGAGACGTGCGAATCGAGAATCAGCCGCTTCATGTCGTCCTGCGAAATCGGCTGCCGCGCCATGCGCCAGTTTTCGCCGCGTGCCCGCAGCGCGTTGCGCACTTTCGCCGCGTGCGTGTTCAGAAAGCGGATGCGCCGCTTGGACACGAGTTTCTGCAGTTCCTCGTCCGCCTTGAAAGCCAAATCCATCCGTTCGGGGTCCGGCCGGATGTAGACCGCGTCTTCCGTCATGATCAAATCGACCGAATCTTCCATCTCGGCGGCGACCTCTTCCGGCGAGAGGGGCGGTATCCCCTTCGCCGCGCGCTCCGCGTTGAGCGTGTCTATCCACAGCAGCCGCTGGGTCGCGTGCACGCCCCGAACCGTCACTAAACCAGGTGTCTTGAAGAAAATCGTACCGATGCGACTCAGAAGTTGCCCGGACGCATCTTTCGCAAAAAGTTTCTCGCCTAGTATTTTCATAGAACTCTATTATACCATATTTCGAGCACTCTGCGTTCACTTTTCTTGGAAATTGAAAATTTGTCGTTGCCTTGACGATCGAAAGAGAGAGAGAGGGCGCCGGAAAGTGCCCGCCGGTATCGCGTGCCGCGAAACGTCAGCGTCTACAGGGGACGGTCCGGCCCCTTTTCTTCTCCCCCCCCTTCTCGCGCAAACGCCGTCCCGTCCCGCAAATTAGGTGCGCGGCGTTCTCTTAAGGACAAGAAACACCTTGTTCAACAGCTGCTTCCGCGCGAAATCGAGGACAAAACAAGTAAGATAGACGCTCAACATCGCGCCAAACGCATAGAGCGGGAACAATCTTTGCGAATAGGCGTCCGCCGCGTGCATTACGTCGTTCCAAAGCCAGTTGCGCATGGTGTCGCTGGAAGCGTGAATCAACAAGATGCCGAAAGTGGACGCCGCGAGCGTGTTAATGAGCTTTATGTGGCCTATTTTCAAGGATTTGAAAAGACAGAAGAACGAAACGGACGCCAGAATCGCGAGGACCTTGTTCGAATCGCTGACAAACCAATAAACGGGGAGGGTTTTGTGCAGTAGCGTCCCCGCAAGCGAAATTGCGACCACACTCGCGTAACAGAGTGCGAGGCTGACACCGCTTAGCCAAAGACATTTTCTCGTATCCTCCAGAAACATCGGCGGATACAACCTCAAATAGGCGCCGACGAGATAGACCGTGACATACCACCCAATATACTCGTAAGCCGTGTTGTAGAAGAATGTGGGGAGCAGGGTGAACAGGGAAAGAAGGGTCAGTATGAGCCCTTGCAGGTCTTTTTTCCCGAAATTCTGGAGAGCCTTGTTCAGGAAAGGAACCAAAAGATAAAGCCCCAGGAAAGAACTCGCGAACCCATGCCCAAAGTCTCGCGGTATAAACAGAATGGTTTTCGCCAATTCTGAAACCGAAAACGCCTCATAGCCGCTAAAGATGAATAGCGCGTAAATGAACCAACGATAAAACACCATCAGGCAGAAAAGATTGACGACTTTCGTCCAGTGGAATTCTTTCTTGCACATAAAAATTCCGGTAATCAACACAAAGGCGTTGATTGCCGTTTTCCCGCCGAAGCCGAAGCACAAAGCGAAGAGTTTATTGCCTAGCAGGCCATTACCCCCCCCCCATTGAAGATTAAGGGCGAAATTCCCGAATTCACAACATAATGATGCGCGATGATTGCCAGCATCATAACAATTCGGAGCAATTCAATGTTGGAATCTCGCAAAGCGGCTTTATTGTTTTCTATAGTTCTACCTTTCAACCTTTTGCACTAGTATATCATAAATAACCCTGCAGGGAAAGGGGCGAGAACGCTGAAAGCCGTAAATCCAACAGTCCTGCGAAAGGGCCAGTCAAAGGAACGGGAAAACATCACAATCGGAATAGTATTCCCATCGCAATCTCGGTAAAATGGCCGGTCTGCATGGTTCATCTCGCTCTATCGTGCTTGTCCTAAAATAGCCATCTCAGTCCAGAAACTGACTGTTCCATATGTGGCAATCACTCCTTCTCTTCCGTCTTGTCTGGGCGGGATTTATCCACCTCGATAAACTCTTTTCCGACGGCAAGGCGCGAACCTCTCAGGATCTCCCCCTGCCGGAAGATTTCCCGTCGCCTTTTGGAGAAGTCCGAAGACAGAGAGACGACACCCCTCAAATCGGTACGGTCGTCCGAGATGCATGTGACGCCGTCCACCTGCGGTACGAGGGAGAATTTCTCCAGGAAATCCCCGACAACGCCAGCCCTCGCCCAGAGAAGATTCCATCCGCTCCGATCCGACACGAACCGAAAAGTCCTTCTCCTCATCACTCCCACTAGCCGTGAATCCTCCACCTTTCCGATGGCATAGGCCTCGATACCCGAGGATTCGGCCCCCGTCTCCACGATATGGAAGGAGAGAAGAACGAAATCCCTGAAGAGTTGCAACCGAGAAAGCCAATCTGACCCGGCGTGAATCCAGTCACATTTTGACACATCCAAATCAAACAATTCATTCCCCAAAACATCATTCGCAACAGTTCGTGCGAAATCTTTCGGACGACAACCAGACTCCCTTGTCCTGACAATCGAATACAACAACTGCCGGACATTTCGCTCATAGCGAAACGGCGAGAATCGCTTCCGGCGAGATAAAACCGCATCCCTCTGACTCCGCAAAGCATCCTTTATCCGCCTGGCATCCTCCTTTGCGTCATTTTCCGAACCAAACAGGACATTCCGCTCGAACGTCTCCAGCAAACGGAGATAATCGATTGACTGATCCAAATATTCATGTTCGACAAGATGGACGCCGGCAAGCATCTCCCTCGGGAACTTTCCCGAAGCCCGTTTCACATCGTCGTCCGTGAAACGGCATCCGCAGTAGTCGAACGCCAGCGACTCGGACAGGAACTGCCGGGTTCGGGACAGGTCCGATTCTGTTATCGAAACCGGCTCCGGGCCGCAAGCGGCGCAGAACAGGCAGAGAGTCGCCATGATTTTCAAGTTGCTCATGGCGAAAAGTCCACCTTCCCTAGCTCCAATTCACACCTTTTGTTCCAGTTCATTTACCGCCAGTATACCAAATCTAATCTTATCTGTAAACAAGGAAATTGTAAAACCCGACGGGCG
>ERZ808270.378-NODE-378-length-26633-cov-13.950147_pt1 | contig 26633 bp, 12 predicted proteins | sample MGYA00521082_ERZ808270 | MGnify/ENA primary metagenome ERZ808270 (study PRJEB31516, sample SAMN03275594) | gut metagenome | biome: mammalia-associated habitat; material: feces | host: Papio cynocephalus | place: Kenya | collected 2012-07-27 ... | reverse complement strand
GTATAAGAGAAGTATATAACATTGATAAATTAAGTAGTGATGACATCAGAGAAATTACAAAGAACATCGCAAGTGACTATCAGAACTCTGAGACAGCTATTCGCAATTGGTTGCAAAGGCTTGGGGTTACCTCAGAAAACTTGCCTGGCATTGACATTACTTCTGCAATCAAGAGAGGAATTAGGGACAATGATCAAGTGGATGCTGAAGCAGGAAGATCTGGGAAACAAACCAACAAGGACAGAGATAGTTTTGATAGCAGAGCAAATAAAGGAATACTACCTCTCTATACAACAGAGCAAGGAGAAGTATATGGATTTGTAGATAAAGATGGCAACATCTATCTTGATGAGACAAAGATTTCTCCTGAACATCCTATATAAAAACAAAGACATATTACCAATAGATCCAACTGTAATAAATGCAGGAGAATGGGTAAAAATAGATGAAAGTTCAAAAGCTCCTAAAGATGGTATATATCTTTTCCTTTGTAAAGGAGATAATCACTTGTTATATGAGGTTCATGAACTTATGAGAGAAACACCCTTAACGTGGAACTTTCAAGATGAAAGACTTCATACAGATGGATGGGCAACTGTTAAGCCTGTTTATTATTACTATATTCCATTCTTAGATAATGCAAAGTAAAAGATGAAAGACTTATTATCAAAACTCCTTATAAAACAATTTTTTAGTTTTATCGCCCCTGACAAGTAAAAGAAATCAGAACTTTACTTGTCAGAGGGCGATTTATAGACTTACTACTAAAAAGCGTAGCAAAAGGAACTACTGATAATATACATTGTCATTCTATACTTCTGCTGACAAAAAACTCTATGAAATGTTTAAGTCAAATCATTCAATAAGCTTCGTCGTTTTCAATTTCCTCCTTAGTTATCCGTTTTTTGTCTATGCAGCGCCAAGCGTAAATTATATAAGTAAGAACAAATGGTATTAAAATGGAAACAAATGCCATTGTACGTAATGTAAACTCACTGCTACAACTGTTTGAAAGACAGAGCGAACTCTGTATGTCAATGTTTGACGGATAATAGGCAGTATTGTTCCATCCTGCCGTCAGCAGCAATGCTAAGACTGTTAGTACGGTTCCCATTCCACTATACCATATACCATTGCGGTAGGTGATGCTTTTAGATGCCATAAAGATACCATAGAGCACAAGGAGGATTCCAACAAGTAGAATGCCGGTAACCATAGGCATCTCCATCAGGTTATGCAAGTATTTCATGTTTTCTACGGTGATGTCACCCGACAATGTACTTAAGCCGTCCTTTAAAACGACATGAATAAGAAATGGTACAAAAAGCATAAGAAACACGACGGCATTCATAGGCAGTTGTTTGGTGCACCGCTCCAATATAGCCTGATGGTCTATATTATTCTTGATATATAGGATGCCAAGGATGCGTGCGAGCATTAAAACGGCAAGTCCTAAAACTATATTCCAAGGATCAAGCAAGGCGTCAAGTCCGTGACTGGCATTTGCCCACCTACTGATAACCGGCTGCAAGTCATTTGCTATATTACCTTTGTCTATCACGAAGTTACTTCCGTTGAAGAAAGTTGCCACGGCTCCTCCAATCAGTAATGGACCTACGATACCATTGATAATCAGACATATCTGAAACACATTTGGTCCAAGAAAATTACCGATTTTGTTTTGGAACTCATAGCTCACAGCTTGAATGACGAAAGAGAAAAGAATTATCATCCATAACCAGTATGCACCACCGAAACTCGTACTGTAGAAAAGAGGGAAGGAGGCAAAAAATGCACCGCCGAATGTTACGAGAGTAGTGAATGTGAACTCCCATTTTCTTCCGGTAGAGTTTATAATCAGTCTGCGCTCATTAACAGTTTTTCCTAAACAGAAAATCAAGGTGTTGGCTCCTTGCACGAACATGAGAAATACCAACAAGGCTCCGAGGAGTGATACAAGGAACCACCAGTATGATTGCAAAAATTCATATGTCATAATATTATGTTTTTTGAGGTTTCTATACTTTAGTAAATGATTATGGCTTGTAATATAAATTATTTATATTCAGGACCTTTCTTTATTTGCTTCACCATTATGTTTATTTCTACGGCAAGCATCGTAGTGAAGAGTGCAAGGAATATAAAGAATGTCGTTGCAATGCTTCCAGCCTCAACGTCTGATACGGCAGCACCGACAGGCAGCAAATCTTGAATAGTCCATGGCTGGCGACCGATTTCGGCTACTATCCAGCCAGCCTCTGATGCTATATAAGCCAATGGGAAAACTGCCAATGCCAATAATAAGAACCACCGGAATCTGCTTATTTCCTTCTTGTAAACCAAGAACAGGCAAATGGCAAAGAACACGATAAGCAGACAGCCAACACCAACCATTGCACGAAACGCATAAAAACATATAGGAATACTTGGCACAAGTTCATTGACGTCTTTTATGTAGCCATAGCCAAAATACTTCATGTTTTCTTTAAGAATCGGCAGAAGGGTAGGGGATTTTGTTTCCCTGTATTCTTTCAAGGTAGCAATAGCTTTCTTGCCACGTTCTATTTTCTCTTTTGCAGCCGGCTCCTTAGTGCCGTCTTGCTTGGTATAACCATTCAATATGTCGTTTACACCAGGTACATATCCGTCGGTAGTTCGAGTGGCAAGAAGTGACAGCATATTTGGAAAGGCTATTCGCATCGCAGGCTCTTGTTCCTTTGTGTAGTCAGGTTGCACAAAAGGATGTACGGCAGCTATTGCCGTCAGACTTTCATTATTTCCGCCATTATAGAGCGCTTCCATTGCTGCCAGTTTCATCGGTTGCACCTGTGCCACCTTATAGGCAGAGTTATCGCCTGTCATTGCTGTTAGCAGAGTAGCTATAAGTCCTACAGTAGCTGCAACTTTGATACTCGCCTTTGCCAGTTCTGTTTCCCTGTTCTTCAACAGATACCAACAACTCACAGCAACCACGAACACAGCTCCAATAATCCATGCAGAAGTTACTGTATGAGTAAATTTGTTTATAGCGAAGGGTGAAAGCGCAACATCCAAGAATGAAGTCATCTCAAAACGCATCGTATCTGGATTAAAATCCTGTCCTACAGGATATTGCATCCACGAATTTGCCACGAGTATCCACCATGCCGAGATTGTGGCACCAAGTCCGGTGAGCCATGTTGACGCAAGATGAAACCCGCGGCTCACCTTGTTCCAACCAAAGAACATTACGGCAACAAACGTGCTCTCCATGAAGAATGCCAAGATACCCTCAATAGCAAGCGGCGCACCAAAAATATCGCCCACGAACCAGGAATAATTACTCCAGTTTGTCCCGAACTCAAACTCCAGGATTATACCCGTTGCAACCCCCATGGCAAAGTTGATTCCGAACAGCTTTTGCCAAAAGCGGGCCACGTGTTTCCAAAACGGATTTCCAGTGCGGTAGAAGCACGTTTCGGCGATACCCATAATAACAGCCAATCCCAAGGTTAATGGCACGAACAGCCAATGATAGATTGCTGTAAGTGCAAATTGTGCCCTCGACCAGTCAATTGTCGCAGAATTAATGTCTAACAATAGGTTTGTAATCATAGTATAATATTTTTAAGTTGTGATTATATATTATCTGTTGAGAACTTCTTCGGATACGAAATCAGCTTTGTCTTTATCTTTTGCTTTATTGTCGATATAGTTTGGGAAGAAGAAGAGTTTGAGTACAAAGAATATGATGGCAAGTTTTATCAGGATTACAGTCCATAAAGTCTTGCCAAGCGTCATCGACTTGAATCCGTCATAATAAAAACGGAAAATCTTGAGGAGTAGCCCTTGCTTCCCGTAAGTAGACATATTCTTGTTCATAACAATTCTCTTTTGCATTTTTACCAATATCTAATGCAAAGATATGGAATCCCTTACAGGCTGACAATTGGTTTTTACTATCTTTGTATAGTAAATGTCTATTCTTATATTTAGAAACTTATAGTTCGTTTGTATATTTCCACAAAAGACTATTCTTTTTTGTACTTAATCAGTTTTTCATACACAAAAAAGGATGGCAGTTCTTTTACTATGCCATCCTTATATTAGGAACATATAATTTGTTTGTATATTCCGCCAAAAGACTATTCTTTTTTGCATTTAATCCAAATAGAGCTACCGCTAATCGTCATTTTCATCTCGGCATACGACGAAGTTAAAGAAATAACCTCGTACGACACATAAAGTTCTCCATCGATATATGTGTTTACGGTGTTACCTTTCTTTTTCCATGTGCCACTGCCAGTCCCGAAATAACCAGCACCGCGATATGTTCCGTCCGACTTAAACGTTGCAGTTGTCTTTTTGTAAGGCCATGCCATATACGAGCCCGAAGCAGATGTCTTAACCTCTTTCAGCATCCATGTGCCTACAATCTCCGATTTACTCAATTCTCCATCATTGTCATCGTCATCACTGCTGCATGACATGAATGCAAAAGATGCTACCACGAGGGTTAGAAGGAAAAATAAATACTTTTTCATAATGCTACTCCAAATTTTAAAATTACTAATATTCATTATTCAAATTGACGGTGCAAAGGTATGATTTGATTGTGCAGTCTATCTGCATCGTAGAAAAAGTTTTTATATAGACACAAAAAAACAGGAAGATTGATACCTTCCTGCTTAAAATTGAATTTTGAAATGTACAATAGAATTTTAGTTTATCTTGCTTTCAACACGCTTTTGCATGTGCCCCGTTTGCCTGCATAGATTTTATAGACTTCTTATCCAAGATGCAGTATCAGATGCTTTATGACCAATGAATTGGCTTATGGAAAATCCTGGCTTTGATGCTTTCTCGATATATTCATCTACCCAGCTTCCTAGAGATGCTTGCGCTTTATCATAGTATATGTTAAGATTTGCCATATTTGTAGCGTTGGCATATCCTGCAAAAACTAGTAGAAGAGAATAAGCATTCTTACCATATTTGCTTACTGACTCTTCTGCTTTTTGCTCGATGAAGTGATAACAAGAGAGAAACACAGCTTTTTTTTCCTCGTCAACTTCCTTGGATGGTTTATGTATCCCAAATATTTTGCAGAACAAAGGAAATATGTCTTCCTTGGCAACAGGCAAATATTTGAGGGTATTAATTTTTTTTTGGAAGTTCAACTCAATCTCGTCGATTTTGAAAGTATTCATTCTGCGAAATTGTCTGTCTAATGCACTATATATGTTTCCGGTGTGAGCAGTTCCTATACTTATGCTCAATGTCTTGAATGACAAGGTGGCATCTTCATGTATATTTTTGAATCCTATGGTGTATGCCAGTTTTCTAGTCTTATTATAACTATTCTCCATGCGTATGAATGCTTGCCAGCCATTGTTTATTAGAGGCTGGTTGTTTTCTATGTATCTGGCGTAATCTATGATACATTCACCTTTTGTCTTGCTCATATATACATTTGTGGCTTGAAAGAAGAAAGATTCTTCTCTACCAAATATTTGCATTGCTACATAATTTCCTATTTCCTGATATGCTTCCTTGTTAGTGATGAGTGCATAGCCTTTTGTTACACAGGCGAAGACATACCCATTTTGCATATTGACAACAGCTAAATGATTAGGGCATAAGTTGAAATTGTATGTTTCAAAAATTCCTTTAGGCTTTTTCTCCAGTGCCTCTCCTTCCCAGTAGAGTGGACATAACTCAACTGGGAAGAATGTTGTTTCCAAGGATGTTGGTTCTAATCTGCTATAAAATGGATTCATATGATTTCTTTTAAAAGTTAATATATGATATAATCAACAGTTTTCCACCGTCACATCAAATTTTATATCCTGGTTCCTGCAGATATCTATTTCTGTATCGTAGGTGATAGTGGATAGATTGTATATCTTTCGCTCGCCTGGAGCGTTGTAGATAAACCATCCGTTCATAAAACCACCATCAGGATAGATACATAGTTTCTTTCCTGCACATTCAAATATGAGGACTCGCCAATGCGTAAGACTACGCCTTGGTGCTGAAACGACAGGGGAGAGAGTTCCTTTGATTCCATCCTCTTCATATAAATCTTCAACCATTTCGTTTGCCATATTCTCAAGCCATAAGTCTCGGTCTTCTGACGTAGGCTGATTGGCTCCAAGATTATCACGTTTTCCGTTGTCGCTACTATATTGCTCCACCAAGAACTCCAAGTTATAAGGAGAACCAATCTTCTTGATGAAGTACTTGATAGTTTGTGTACAAAAGATGATGGAGAGGATGCTCTTCATGTGCTCATCTTGATAAGACACATTTACCATAGATTCTCTGTTAGCCTGACAATGAGCTACAAATGCCTGGACAATCTGTGATGCTCTATCGTCGATGATGCCGGCAAGCTCTGATGTCTTGATTATAGTCGGGTCACCATCCTCGAGTTTGAATATCTTCGTTGTGGCATCCACAATATCAGTTTTTATAAACTTTGCCTTGCTTGCGAAGTTATTGGTACGGATATAGTATATGGTGCCATTTCCCCATTTGTCGTTCATCGTGATATGGTTAGGGTTGTTTGTAAAATACAACCTTCCATCAATATACGCCAAAGGGTAGAGCCCTTTTTCTGCAAATGGATTCTTAATCTCCATCACCTCGTTAGTCCAGCCCTTAATAGAACGGATCATGCTCATCGCCGGTGTAGGTATTGCTATATCAGTATTCTTTACCACACAGAAAGAGGTCTGCTGACCATGAGAAGCAAAGTAGTTGAAGAACTGACCTTTCCAACAATGATCTGTGCCTTCATACTCCCAGTTGGCATAGTCATCATCAACAAAAATGAATTTCTCGTTTTGTGACAATGCAAACGTGCGTTCCATCTTGGCAAGAGAAGTTTCTGTAGCACTTTCTCCGAATACACTCAATACCGCATTTGGCAGAACTTTTCTTGCAGAGCGTTCCTCTTCTATCCATGCCTTGGCTGCATCTATATCGATATGATTGATATAGTGTAGGGTGAACTTGTCTATCAAAACCTCCTTGTTCCCAGATTGTATGGCTGCCTCAATGATCGTATATGCACGTTCAATAACCGACTTCATCAAGTCCATGGCTGCCAACTGGTTGGAATAACCGGAACCGCCAGGATTGGCATCAAAGATACAAATATGTCCATTAGGTGTAATTGTAAAGTCGAGGTCAGTACGCTCCACGTTCAGTTCCTCAGACAAGGCTCTTGCAAAGAGCAATCCGAGTGTAATAAGCAAATTCTCTTCTTCATTACGACTGTTAATCCAGTCTTTCTGGAAATGTCGTATTCTAATCTCAGTATAATCCGTTTGGATAGTATCACCCAAGACCACATTGCGCTTGATATAATCTGTACTGCCACATCCCAAACACTTGTTCGGTTTCGGACCTTTTCTGACGAGTGCAAAATGATAATCTGGCTTATTCGTATCTTTTGATGCGATAGGATTCATTTCGCTCGGCAACTTATCAGGGTCAACCGATGAGGCTGCCGCCCAGTTTTCTAGTACGGTCTTTCCGCATTTGGTACAATGACAATAGCCAAATCCTGTACCTTCATTATAATAAAGAATCTGTCCGTTGCCACTTTCCCTACTGCTACGGGTATCAAAAAGGTGTGGCTCTATGCGATCCTGCTTCCATTCATCAGCTCCAATCAACTGTGCACTTACACGAGTATATACATTCTGGTCAAGAATCCTACTTGCCGATTCATTCATGTCTGGTATGAATTCTGCGGGTTGCAACAGGTCGAGTTCTGTGCTGGCACTAACTCTCCATTTCTCAAGAGAGTCCAATTCCTCTTTTGTATCAATCACTACTTGTTCACGGTTGAAGTAAAGCTTTTTGAATGTTACTTCCGGTTTGAAGAAGTTGGTGTATCTGATTCCACGCACGATTCTAACCATACCGTCTCTTGCAATAGGATTACCTGGTGCATATTGCGACAAGGCAGTGCGAAGAGGGTATGATGGATTCGAAGGTGTAACCATTGTGTATGACATCTGTGTGGAAGCATTGATGTCAAACTCTACCACATTCACAGGCATGTTGGCGTTTGGCGTAAAGCGATGAGTAGCCCAATAGGCGAGAAGGCGAGAAGCCAATGGTTCGATGAACTTCATTTCAAAGAACGCCTGCTGTCTTGCACTCTTTGCCTTCTTGTATGGCTCCGCATAGTCCTGAATGCGCAATTCCAGTTCTGAATAGCATTTCTCGTTCATTTCACGAGCTTTGGAAACGACATACTGAGGCGGACGGCTACTAAAGATAGTACCGTCTAACAGAATTCGAATTTTTCTTCTCAAGTCATCACTCAGCGACTCGCTGCATTTATTGTTGAAAGTCTCGTATGGTGTACCAGTCTCGTCACCCAGTCCGTCCAGTGGACTAACAGGGGCATTATCCACTTTTTTCTTTACCTTGAAGTGGTTACTATTACCATCAGTAACTATCTGGTAATTCGTATAATAACTGATAACTTGCTCTGTGACACTGCCACCAGCCATGCCAAAAACCCCAAACTCTCTGATGAGGAAAGAGTTGATATGGCGCTGTATCACCTGCGCGCTATTCAAATCTACGGTAGGCGAATTGACATGGCGCATGATGACATTCTCCATCGGATTCAGCAAGGTCCTGATACCTACGGCATCCGAGCCACACAGAGTGACACAGGCACTACGAACCTGGCCGCGTCGTCCACTACGACCGGCTCTCTGTTTATAGTTTGAAGGCATTGGTGGGACAGAAGTCATCATGACTAATTCCAGGTCACCGAGGTCAACACCCATCTCCATTGTTGTAGAACAAGCAAGGATGTTGAGTCTATGATCCTTGAAATCTTCTTGTACCTGGCGACTAATCATCTTATCCACCTGCGCCGTATGCTCAGCTTGAATGAAGAGATGAGGGAATTGATGAATTTGAAGAAGACGATCAGAGAACGAACCGTTTTCTCCCCATAAATCATGATTCCAGAGAATCTTACGATTATCCTTCGCCCATTCTTCTATCACCTCATCAGCAGGATTAGGATTCGTGCTGTAGATATGATAAGGGTAGGGAACCCATTTTTCATGAAGCTCTTCTTTCAATGCTACTGGCTCGCCACCGATAACGTATGGTGAATAACCATGGAAGGTAATCTCTACAGGGCGCAGCCATTCTACATGGTGTCTGCTACCCGACTGGTTGGTGTCACACAGATATACGTCTTCATATAGTTTAAAACCAAGTTTGGCAAGATTCAAACGGTACGGCGTCATGTGTACGTCATCAATTATCTCGTCCTTATCCTTTACTTGATGATGAATCTCTTCATCATAGTGTGTACTATGCTCCAATAAATGATATCTCAGTGTGAGCTCTTTCCACATGCAATCGATAGCTTCCTGAATATCATGTTTGTAGCTGATGATGGCATTCGTTATAGTGATATGCTTTTCCTCTGCTATTAGCTTTGCCAGCAGACGTATGATGCGGGACGTGTTGCTTCCTTTGTCCTTGATTACAGGCTTGTGAACAGGACGGCGGCTTGCCTTTTGTGTTGCGAAGCGTACGCACTTGAAGATGTCAATAGAATCGTTGTCATCCATATTAAGGAAAACGGATTCGTTTGAACGTACTGTTAGATCAAGGAATATTTTCATTAAGGCACACCAGTCTTTCTCGGTAATTTTATGATGGTCTGATAAAAGTCCGTTGAATCTTTCAATCTCATCAGGAAGCTTGTCATCCAATACCGATTTTAAGTCTTCATAGAACGAAGTGAAAAGTCCCATTGTTTCAGGAGCGGCTGCTGTCAAAGGTCGTTTCGCCAGATATTCCACCATGAGTGACAGGATATACTTACGTTTCGTCTCTGGCTTTATATGTCCGTCTTCATCCAGTTCCGGACTCAGTTCAGAGCGCTCGGCAAACTGCTGACAGAATATATCTGCCAGCCTATCATTGATAAGCACGTCTAATATGTCTTGCCATGACAAGAACTGATTAGGCTTCAGTTCGTTGAGCAATGCCTGAATAGCTTTTTCATCACTTCCTTCGAGGATGTCCAGTTTCTCATCAGCCTCCTTATGCCGAGGGTCTTTTCTGCCAGTGGTGTCGTAAATGTTTTCGAAATATTTGATAGCTTCTTCCTTTGTCATGCTGCCAGAAGTAGCCATTCGGCACAGCTCATGATACAAAGTACCATAAACCCACAGACGTTCTTCTTCCAGGTTCTGCTTAATGGTACTGCGAGCCGCCATCTGTCTGCTATCCACAAAACTGATGTATTGCTGACCCTTATGCAGACATATCTTGGATTCATCTTTTGGCTTACCTTCAGTCATCAAGTCGAGCGTAGAAGGGGCTATCAGTCTGGAGATGAAATCAGGGGCGACACGGAACTTCTGCAGTTTCTTGGAATCTTCCTCATCTATTTGTATCACATCCGGATTGTCATCATCCTGTTTTGACTGCTTAGTCAACTTTGTTCCGCAATAAGGACATTGACAATGGGCGTTGGCGATGATTCTCCAACCTTTGGGTGCAGGATGGCTCGCCGTTACATTCAGCAGTCTGTTGCCCCTAATAATATAAGGTATATTGTTGTCATATTCTGTATTCTCGCTTTTGGTTGTTCCAAACACGTAGAGCGTTTTGCCAGTATCTTCTGTATTGTCAAGATCAAACATGTCGCTATCATCCATCGTGATAGGCTGATAGCCAATGCCGTCATCATACTTCACTTCTTCGGCGATGGCAACATACTCCCCGCAATGCTTACAACGACTCATTTCCAACAAGGGTGAATCGTCTTTACCTCTCTGTCCAGATTTGTTTTTTAAATAGACACGAAAACTACCATCCTTGGTATAGTGCTGGTCTGCCAGGTCAACATACAGGCCATGGTTTGGTACACGGTAGAAGTAATGCACCTTCACACGCAAGTCTTCCAAGCCCATATCCTCTGCTTTCTGGCACATCTCGTCCAGTCTCTGCAGCTTCTCCTCGATAGTCTCACCTTCCGTTATCAAGTCGTCGAGCTTGATATATCCATCATGATTATCATTGATAAGCCTGAGCCAATACTCCTTGTCCTCTTCCGGAATTACATCAACGCCTTTGCGCTTGCCATCCACATATTTCACCTGGTTAGTCTGCAATCCGGTGATGCCGGCAATAAAATTCTTCAGTTCTTCCTTGGCATGCTTACTGCCGTTTCCGATGGTTGCTGATGATGTGGCAAAGCGTACCTCGTCGGTAGTCACGCCATACGCCATGAGCACACGTCTTATCAGCATGGCTATCTCTGCGGCTCCAGCACCCGTATAGGTGTGAGTCTCGTCAAGGGCAATCCATCTCAGTGTGCCTTCGCCTTCCTCTTCCTGCTTTGTATGAATCAGTTTTCTATCCTTATCACGCAGCAAGATGTATTCCAGCATGGTAGGGTTTGTCAGCAGAATATTGGCTGGGTGTTGACGCAATTCGGCACGGGTGGCTATCACATGAGGGTATTTTTCTTCAATGATATTCCCGTCTTTATCCCTGGTTATTCCACGGATAGCATCAATCTTGCGGAGAACTTTCTTGTAGTTTTTATCCTCTTCCTTAGGAAGCAACTCTGGCATATCGCCATTATAGACAGCAAAAGTGAGATTGGTTCCAGCCAGCAGTTTTTCCATACGTGCCTTCTGGTCCTCCATCAACGCATTGAGAGGGTAGAGGAAGATAGCCTGCACCTGTTCTGGTATGTGATGTTCTATGAGGTCTTGCACAAGAGGGAGCATGAAGCACTCCGTCTTACCCGAACCTGTACCAGTTGTCACAACGATGCTCATCGGCTTGCCGTCGGGGGTCTTTTCCTTCAGCAAAGTCTTCCAGCACTGATACTGGTGCTCGTAAGGTGGATAGTAAGTATCTGCGTTTGGCATACATTTCTGCCAGAGCTCACCCACCATTTCTTTAGCCTCGGCTTCATGCTCCGGATAGACCGTCTCGTAGCTATTCATGCATTGCACCAATGGCATGGCATCCTTGGGAGCGAAGACCTCAGGGATGATTGTCTTCAATTGATTGATATATCCCTTTTGGCTCTCGTTCCTTGCTTCACCGCACCACATGGCGGCCAATGTCTTCTCCACAGCCGTGCGGTTGTTTCTATATAGTTCTGCAAATCTGAATTTTTGCTTCATATCTCGATATTCTAATTTTTATTTGAAACTATAGCGTGACTCATCTCGCTAAATTTGTATCTGCACTCGTCGAAGTCTTTCAGAAACTCTTTCAAGTTTTCATATCTTCCCAAGGCATCAGGGTTATCTTGTATGAGTTGGAGCGCCTTGTCCGCTACATTCTCTACTTTTGGCCACACATCAAAAGTCCAGTATCTTGTCAAGAAGTCTTTCAGGCAACTCTCCTCTCGTTCGCCAGAGCATTTGGGTGTTCGTAGGAAGAATGCAGTTACCGCATCTTTCATCTTGCTTACCTCTTCCGCATCTTCTGCCAAATCTTCAATCTGGTTCATCCACATTTCTCTTGGCAGAAGCATCCAGTCGAAGTGGAACTCTACGGCAAACTGATACAGATTCTCTATGTCGGTATCTGTGAGCTGGTAACCACGCTTCCGGATGAGAGGGAGCAGTATATCTCCGATTTGTCTGTCTGCTTTCACCACTTTGATAAGTGGATTGAAGAGAAAGAAGTAGGTCTTATGCTCAGCCACGGTCTCAAAGCAATAGAGCGCATCCACCACGATCTGCGATTTCTTGCCCCCCCATCCTGCCTTTACCTTTTTTATATAGGGTAGGGCATAGTGCCGTGGAAACGGATTGTCTTTCATGCTTTGGAATACGATGCCGTCTTCTGATAGCTCGTTGCTGTTTGCCACAGCCACAGGATCCGTCTTGTAGTTCCAAGCATACAGATTTGTCGGTGCATCCAAAGCTCTCGATATATATACTTTCAGATAATCCAGCGGCAACTCTTCCGTGAGTTCATCTGCCGGCATTTCCAGCTTATAGTTATCTACCGAGAGATTGGGGGCATTGAAGGTAGGGAATGCATAGAACATGCTGTTGTTCTTCTTGATTTGATATTCCTTCACGCCATTTTCCGAGAAATCCCTTATGGAGAACTGGTTGCAGTTGATGAGCGGAATATGTATAGCCTCATCTTTGCCTGCGTAACCCACAATATGATTTTTCCCTTTGCCATCCTGTTGCGATAGTTCATGCATGATAATAGGACGATATACGTCCACCAATATTTGTGCTTGGTCGCTTCCTATTATCAGCTGTCTTGTATCAGGCTCACGCACATCCAGTAACTTTTCAAAGTTATCTTGTATGTCATCCACTCCTTCCAAAGCTGTACAGATTCGCATATGTTCGAAATCGCGCCATATAGGTTGCTGCCCGGTAGAGGCTGGCGTAAAAGGAACATAATACACATGCGGTTTGAATACGATGCCTTTCACCGTCACCCTTAGTCGGATGGCACCTTGCTCAGGTTCTTCTTCGTTCCAATCCACATAGCGACTGCCTTTCAGCCATTCCAAATCATAGTCTGTTACGGGTTCGCCTTCCTTTGCAGCACCTGTGGCATAATGTCTTACTTCCAGACCATTGCGCCCGAAAAGAACAGGGAGACTGTCTTCCTGCATTACTTCGTCATCATAGTCTGTGTCGATATACTTGTAGAGCACGAAGACATTATCCTTATACTTGATGGTCTTCAGATATTTCTTGGTAACTACCTGGTATAGTCCATTACGGTTAAAGAAGGGTGGCGTAATCTCCTTGCCGTCCGTACCAACCAAGATTACTTTGTCATTGATAGAGCACCAGCAGTAGTCCTCGCTCGATGCTTCTCCATTTCTGTAATGCGCATACACCACTGGCAACTCTCTGTAAGGTTCTGCCAGATGATATGCCGAAGAGAATATCACGGCAGTTGCCGCCTGGGCATTCTTTCTCGTGCTGAACTTGTTGCTGGTCTTAAGCAGGGCATACACCTGCATATAGTCTGCCACATGCAGTTCCTGCACCACTCTTGTCACGCTGGTGCTTGTGCCGTCTGCCTGATTCTCATCGTACTTTATGACCATCTCTACCTTGTCGAAATGGCATACAGGAACGTTGGTATAGGTGTTCTCATCGATTTTGTTGACAGATAGGAAACCAGTCTTTTCACTTCCTGTATTATCATACTTAAACAGAGGTTCCTCCGTTTTATCTATTTTCTGCACATAGCGTCCATTCTCCTTGAATCGTAGATAGAAGCGTATTCTGCCCACTTCCTCTGGATGCTCTATTCCCCATTCGGGTTTCCTCAGTCTGTCGTAGCCTATGTATTGTTTCTTGCCTCCGCCAATCTCTTCTGGCTTCAGTTTCACTCTCAGGTGGCGAACCATCTGGTTTCTGCTTGCCGTATAGGCTATCACCCATTCAAAGTCAAACTTATTTTTCTTTGCCACCTCATCAGCTTCCAGAATCTTGTGGAGCAGTTGCGGTATGCAGGTATCCTCTCGGTTCATGTCTTCCTTGGCAAAAGGCGGTTCTTTCTCCTTGCTGAGAATACAGTCCAGGTATTCGTAGAGACTATGCTTGCGTGCAATTGACTCCTGGAAGGCAACGGCACGGTTACGGTCTTTCAAATCGTCCAACTCTATTTCCTCGCCATGGAAGATTTTGCAAAGCTGGGGTAGGAGCGCATCATTCTTGTCTCGTTTCAGCTCCGCTTGTACAGCCAGTCCACCCAGCACCTGCAACGATTCCAACCATCGATAAGAGGTCTTGTCTGGATTAGTGGATGCGTTATAGACGAAGGTGTTGGCATCAATCTTTGCAAGTTGATACAACTTCTTCAATTCTTCCGTGCTAAGAGACAGAACCTTGTTATCGTCCATGGTTTCTGCACCCTTATAAAAGCGTTTGTACCACTCTGCCAGATACATCACCAGGATAACGGCGAAATCCTCGCTTAGCAGATGATGGTAATCATTACTATGTGAGGAGATGCTGTTTGCTATAGCCGTTTCAAGGGTATAGAACTGCTCTAATGATAGTCTGAGCTCCCAGACGTAGGGGCGACCTACGTCTATTTGCTTCCTAAGTTGTTCTTGACACTTAGGTAAGCATGCCAGCAGTTTTTTATCCTCTTCTGTATATGGAGTTGTTGCCATAATCCTTATTCGTTTTTGTAGCGTATGCCTTTATATATTCTTTTTAACTCTTCCAGGCTCATGCAGTTACCTTTGCCTCCCTGCCCATGATGAATCATCCTATGGCAGTTGGCACAAAGTGGTACAAGGTCGGTCTGGGAATTCACCGGGTGCTCGCCATCTGTTTGCGAGAATGGAAAGCGATGATGAATTTCTATATATTCGTCATCGATATCGTATGCCTTGGTGAAATCAAAACCGCAACACTCGCAGACGATATGTCCCCCATGTAAAGCCTTGTAATAGTTGATGCAGGCTTGTCGGAGCAGGCGGTTTCTCTTTCTGAGTTCCGTTGGTTGTGCTTCTCCTGCTTCACCTTCCAGGTATATGGTGGATTCCACCGTGGGTTTGGGCGTAACAGGCGGTTCGGTTGCCATTGTTCCTGAAGCATGATGGGGTACATCAGATTCTCCAGGTACAGGTATCGGTACCGCATGGGCATTCAGGGCTTTCAAAAACAGCCGATACCATTTCAGAACCTCAGTATATCGTGGTTCCACACTCATGTCGAGATTCTTCAAGATGGGGTGCGTCTTGATTTTCCTGCGAAATTCTTCAACGTCGTCTATTTCTGCAATATCGTAGATAGACTCGTATTGGGTGCCGAAGTAGTCATTTAGTGTATTAGGGATGATACGCTCTGCCGTTTCTACGGTCAGACTTACTTCTTCGGCATCGCCGTCAAAGCGCTCCGATAGATAACTTCGGAATGCCCTGCCAAGTTGCTCGTATGTGAAATCACTTTTATGCATATGCTTTTTTAAGATAACGTATTCTCTACTATTTAATTGTCCATTTCAGTCTAAACATAATCTTCGAACTGATGGAATTCTCCATCGACGATTGAAGTTTACTTGTCATAGAATCAACTTTGTCTGCGTATTCATCCTCTAATTGAAACAACTGTGCTCTTTTCTTGCTGAGAAGTTTAGCTTTTGTATTTTCTTCTTTTTTAAGTTGAATTTTTACAGGCGCATTATGTTCTTTTCTTATCTGTCGGCGCAAGGCTTCATGTTCCTTGTTGAGTTCCATGACCTCTTTTCTAAGAGGTACTAATTGGTCTTCTGCCCACATCTCATACTTGTTGATTTCATAGTCAACATATTCATTTGTCCTTTCTTCAACCTGAAACTTATAATCATTAAGTTGCTTCTCATATTCTTCTTTGAATATATCATCGAGTGTAGCAAGACTTGAATCCTGTTGAGACAAACAGTCAAGTTCTAATAGTTTAAAGACAAATTCTGCCGGTAAGATTTCTCCTCCGTCAGTCTTTGCACATGCTATCAGTTGTTCTTCTCCATCATATTGATTTGATGAAGCGACACGATATACGCAAGCTAAACCACTTTGTCCTTTATACTGCTCAATTAAAGCTGTTTTATACGGATAAGAATCTAAGTCAAATACTAATTCTTCGTCCGAAACATCCTCAGCAAGGGCTTTTTCAACAACAAATCGCCCTAAAGGATGTCCATATCTTAATTGAATATATTGCTCAGACTCCTTATTTAATATATAGGTGCCTGTAGGAATGTTGGATGCAACTTTGTCATTCAGAGTGAAGATATGCTTGTCAGAATCGATGTTGGATATGCTATCTTTAAGAACGCTTACTGCAATATGCCACAAGTGCTTATTATAGGTGTCCAGACGAACTGAGTCTTCACTTTGTCTCATGCGCAATTTATTGACAACCTCCTCATCGAAATTTTCTAACAAGGATTTTCTTGTACATGCTATGCGCTCTTTAATAACTTCCTCCAATTCATTCTGGAGTTCATCAAATGCAGCAGCGATTTCTCGCTCTGTACGACATGTACTATAAATGCTATTCAGTCTTCTTTCAAAATCTACTCCTGAGTCAATAGAACCAAGAACCTCATCACTGGCTCCAAAGACACCATCGAATAGGGAAAATTTATCGTTCAATAATTCATAGACACGTCTATCTGCATAATTGGCCTCATTTACGAAGTTTACAACCACGACATCACTCTTTTGTCCATAACGATGGCAACGACCTATTCGCTGTTCAATACGTTGTGGATTCCAAGGCATATCATAGTTGACTACCAAAGAACAAAACTGCAGGTTGATACCCTCAGCTCCTGCTTCTGTGGCGATGAGTATTTCCGCTTTATCCCTAAAAGTATCTACTATTGCTTGTTTTCGGTCAATAACAGTACTTCCAGATATTCGGTTTGTTCCTGCATATTGCATGAGCCAAAGACGATATATGTTTTTAGCGTCTTCAGAGGTGTTTGTTCCATTAAAACAGATGACCTTATCTTTGTAACCATGTTCGCTGAGGTACTTGTACAGATACTCTTGCGTTCTTCGGCTTTCTGTAAATATAAGAGCTTTCTTCTGCCCACCAAGACTTTTTATCTTCTCAAAGGACACTGATAGTGCATTCAATAATTCCTTGGACTTTGTCTCTTCACTTATGCTACGAGCCAAATCACAATAACCTTGAAGTTCCGCTATTTCCGCATCAATATCGTCAATGTATGAATTTGATTCTGATGAAGTCTTGTCATAGATGTCGTATTCATCTTCCTTGTTATCATAATCATTTGTCACACAGTCTAAAGCAGAAGACATCATGCCAGTTTCTTTATAAATTTCAAGTCTATGGATAAAACGTTCAAGAGTATATCCCAATGCGTATGCAGATGAAGACATGATTTTTCTAACCAATAGGGAAAGAAGAGGACGTTGTCTCTCAGGTACACCATAGGTTCCTTCTCTCATCAGATAGTCACTAACCTGTTGGTAAAGATCTATTTCTGCTTGTGATGGATAATATTCTTGAACCAAGGCTGTACGCTTGGTAAAGTTCACATATTCTTCAACCTGATTTCTCAATGTGCGATGAATGATATGGGCTATACGTCCTTTCAATTCTCCATATTTGGCTTTGTCTCTTGTTGATACAGCATTATACTGTTCTGCAAATGTATCAAGACTGGAGAAAAACTCTGGATCGATAATACTAATCAATCCATATAGTTCCTTTAAGTTATTCTGTAAAGGAGTGGCAGTTAACAGAATCTTTTTATAGTCTCTGAAAGCTGCTCTCAAAACGTTTGCCATCACATTGCTTTTCTTGTAAACGTTTCTGAGTTTATGAGCTTCATCGAGAACAATCAAATCCCAATTGATACTTTTGAAGTATTCAGCATTGCTGACAGCAAAATTATAGGAGCAGATAAAGATACACTTTTCTGCTTTTGAAATCTGTATCTTTCCCTCTTGGAACGACTCACTATCCAATATAAAGGATGGCAAGTAGAATTTCTCCATAAGTTCAATATTCCATTGGTTTCGCAATGATGCTGGGACAACAATGAGTATGTTTCTTTTATTTTCGGCCCATAATTCGGACAATATGATGCCTGCCTCGATTGTTTTACCGAGACCAACTTCATCTGCAAGAATAGCGCCCTTGCTCAAAGGAGATTTGAAAGCAAACAGTGCCGCCTCAACCTGGTGTGGGTTGAGGTCAACACGTGCTTCTGACAACACGCCGGTAAAACGACTGTCATCACTTACGGACTTTTTATGTGAAATGTCCCAAGCATAATATATTTGCTGAATGGGTGATAGCATATCTTATCTGTTTACTTTTTGTTCTATTCGGATTGCGTATTCAGGTGAAAGAGCATCGAACTCTTCAATCTGAACACCTCTCCAGTATTTTTTCGCCAATGCTTCGCAACGGGCTCTTAATCTTTTGTCCTCCATAGGATTTGCTTCCTTACCATATGTGTCACGCAATTCCTCATATGACTTTTTTAGATTCAAATCTATAAGAGAAATACGCACAATGTGGTATTTGCTGTCAGGATGCTTTTGCATAAAGACATTTTGAGAACGGTGCAGATAGAATGGGGCAGTGCCATCTTTGAGACTGTAGAGAGTTGTTTTAACATCAACGTACATCTTTTCAGTCTTAACTTCAAAGTCATATTCACCAATACCTTCAAGAGCTGCATGTATGAAGTCTTGACCCTTGACAAGTTTCTTGTTTTCAAGATAATGACTATAGATAAGTTCGCCGATGAAGCCGATTGTCTGTCTCACTTGTGACTCCTTTTCCTCTTCCTCTGCTTCTTCCAAGTCATCCATCATTTGCATCAACTTGTCTTTCTTTTCTGCCAGTCTTTCTATGTCTTCTTTTTCCAATCCTTCAATCAATTCCTTGATTGGTTCTGCTGCATCATTGAGTTTGTCAAGTTCCTCACTATTCATTTGTTTAGTGATATTATTAACTTGCTCTATGTTTTCAACAGTTTCTGCAGAAATCTTATTGATTGCTTCCTGTGCCTGCTCCTCTGTAAGCGGACTATTAGAGAGATCGATGTTTGACTTTCCTTTTCCATCTTTGTCTCCGGTTCCTTCTCCCTTTCCGATGATGCCTTGTTGCATAAGCTCCCACTGATCAACGTATAAGGACTGAAGAGCAATAAATGGGTCTTTGAAGAACCCCATACTTGCTATATGCTTAGCTATAGTCTTCATTAAACTTAGCCCATCTTTGTTCGGTTGTTGAATAACCACACGCTTTCCTGGTTCGTAGCCAAATTCGCTATCATGCATCTTGTCTGCGAAAATGCTTGCATTAGAAGCCATGATGTTGAAATTCATTATAATAGGCTTATCTGAGATATGTATGGTTATTCCCTCTGAATCATCTGTTTCTTTCCATTTCTGGTAAACAGGGTCATCATATTCTGGAAACTCCTTAAAATCAGCAGAAGCTTGTACTGTCCATCTAGGACGATTGTCAAGATCATGCTTGAATAAGAGCTCTTTGTCGCCATATAGATAAACATTATTTTCTCTAATAAACTTAGCCAAACTTGGACTTTCTGAAAGACGCTCTTGAAAGAGATTCCCTGCCCATGAATAACATGAAAGGAATGTTCCATCGTTTTCGTATCTTTCCAGTACAAATATTGGCTTTGGAGAGTCCAACTCATTCTGACTAGGGACAACTTTTCCTGTATATTTTAATAATGGCATTGGGTCAAACTCTGACGGAAGTTTTTCTATTATTCCCATCATGGTGTTGTACCTATTTGTGCCATAAGCATATGTAAGTCTCTTCTCAATAGCCCATGAAATTGTATTGTCTATGGCGTTCTGCTCCATATTTAGAACCCATGAAGTATCGTTATTCAACGTATCATCAAGCAAATTCTGTCGTACAGCTATGTAAGGTTCATTTACTGTATGGAGTTTTGAAAACAGAAACTGTGCTTGTGGGTTATTGTCTATCCAATGATGAAGGACATTAGGCAAAAACTCACCTTGTATGAGTATGTTATGGTTGGCATATACCTGCTCTTCCAAGTCCACATCATCCATCTTGAAATGTTTATCAAACCCACTAAAGTTGTTTTCTAAAATCATATCAAGTGCATCAGTAAGCTTAACATCTGCACCAATTTCTAAGTCATCACAGGATTCATCATTAGTAATGGCGTAGTCTATACAGAATTTTAACTGTTCTACTGTCAGGTATGAACCTCTTAATTCTTCAAACAGGCTTTCTGTCGAAACTTCATCTTCTTTCCCATCATAATAGTGTTTCTTGAAAAACTCTGCTTCATTCTGTGACGGAAGGCATTTAAGGAACGAGTCTATTGTCTCATTATCTTTTTTGTAATCTTCATCCAAAAGATACACATTATATTCATTATCACCAACACTAACATATTGTTGAGTAATTGATTCTGGAAGCTCTTGACCTTTATATCTCAGGAGACGAAACACTTTTTCTATAAATCCATTTTCTCCAGTATTACGTTGCGCTGCAAACTCTATTACCTGCCATTCAAGACTATCTTTGGTAATGGCAGTTTCAATATTGATATATCTTAGATTGTTAAAAAATATTCCAAGTATTCTTGTGCTTGCATCTTTGGCAAAAGAGAAAAGTTTAATAGGATTCTTAACTCTTTCAATAGCCTTTTCGAGCATATTCTCATTTGATGCAAAGAAATAGTTCTTTCTTTCTACTTCCAAAATCTCTTGCACTTTATCTGGTATGCGGAAGAAATGTGCAGCAAACAATTCGTCCTGTAAGTCAGAAGATACAGTATCAACATAATTGTAACCACTAGGCTTTTTCTGTATGATATAATTGCCTTCAGACTCTTGAACATAGTATGAAACTAAGAATCCGTCTGTTATTTTTATGAAAATACGCAATAATTTCTCATCTGCGACTAATTTCTCATTTACAATATTTGCCGACTGTACAGTTTCCACACGGAATGGGGCTTCCATAAGCTCCTTGCAGAACTCATATGGCAATAAACGTAAGTGTAAGACATTAGCTTCCAGATAATTGTATTCATCTTCTGTGAGTTTTGACACATTATTCACAATAGCGCGCAGTTGTGTAGTTGGCTTTCCCTCTTTATCCAAGAAGAGAGTCAACGTTTTTGTATCAGTTTGGTCCTGAGATTTTGTGTCTAAAGCTTTGTATGCGCTCTTTATGTCAGATATATATTTATGGCTATTTTCGCTCCACCCTTCTTCTTCTTTAAGTTTCGCCCAATTACTTTTAGCCCATTCCCAGAATGTAGTCTTAGCCTTTGAAGGATTCAATAACCATGAATTTTTTCTTACTGCTTCTGGAATGAATCCTTTTACACAGTACTTATCAAATAAGATTGTGTCTTTAGGACGCTCTTCCAACAGACTGTTAAACGGTTTGTAAGAGTCATGCCAATCTTGCAAAAGAAAAATCTCAGTCTTGATCTTGTAAGTATAGTGCTGCTCCTTGGTTGCAATCCAAGCCAGTAAGTTTGCTGCGTCTTCTTTTGTTGAGTCTGATAGTCTAAAAGATGCTATATTTGTTTTTATTTTATCAAACAAGTTAGCAATATAGACCGGTTGATTTATATCAGACAAGATCTCATTAATATGCTCACATTCTCCAAATTTCATTCCCTCTTCCAGAGGAAAGTAAATATTTGCATTACTATTCAGCTCACTGTAGCTAAATAGATTGCCTTTGTTAGAACGGAATATCTTTACCTCTTGCACACCTCTTTCATTCTTGTGTGCATTGCTAAGTTTATTAAATTCACTATAGTCATTAGCTGACAGATTATTTATCCATTCCGCCAACTTAAGAGGTTCTGCTTCAGAAAGCAGGGTAGAGAAATCAATTCTTCCAACATCAATCTTGTGTCGATGAAGATCTTTCTTTATAGAATCATCTATCCATTTATATTCAGTGATACCTATTTCCTTTAGAGGTACTTCATAGTTTTCAGCAAAAGACCGTACGTTATCTATTTTTTCATAATCTCCTGAAGCTGTGAGTACAAATTCCTCAAAGAAAGGAACAAACACTTCCTGGAAGGCTTCTTTTATATATTTGAAGTCTTCTCCTTCTTGATACTTTGTGGCAGCTATTGCCTTGTATATGTAGTCAAATTTGTGTGGATCAGATACTTTGATCTTTTTCAGAACCTTAACAAGTTCTGAAAAAGCTTTAATTAACTGTCCTTTTGTCTTTTCCTTGTCAGAGATTCTTTGACGGCTGTTGTCAACATCAAATCTTTGGCTGTCAATGATAAAGCCAAGTCTGAGTTTTGTTTCAAGAATAGGAAGTCCCTTGAAGAAATTCACCACATTCCTCTCAGCAAATACTGGGTTGAAGGCAAAGTGATAATAGAATGGCTTACCGTCAATTTGGAAATCTACAAATACAGACTGCACCTCATGTTGCTCAACCTCTTCTCCCATTACATAAATATGCTCAACGGTTTTACCCTCGTTGCGATCTTGGTCTTTTGTAATAGACGCAAAGACTCCTAAACGTGTTCTCACACGTTCCATGTTTATGTCAGATGTGATTTTCTCATACTTTCCTTTACCCAATGGAATAATAAGTGCCGTACCTCTATTAAGAAAATGTAAGTTGCGTCTTGGATCTACTAGGGTATCGAATGCGCTAATGGCATCCAATGCTTCTTTTGTAGAAAACAGTTCTTCTGATGTACCAGGAGCTATAGGATAATAGCTCATAAGAATCTTAGCAAAAAGAATATTCTCTTGATAGTTGTCACCAGCTGCATGAACCCAGTTTCCCTGTTCCTGTAAAAGATTGGCAAGTTGGTTTCTGTTATACCAAGAAATCAGATATGGTCCTTTCTTTTCATCATATAAGGTCTTTACCAGGAGATCCTCATTCTCTTCACTTTCGCTCACCTCTGTCAACAGGGTGTAGAGCAATTTTGAACCTTGTCCGTATTTTCCTAACTTGCTGTTGTCATTACGTTTCAACGACTTACCCTTTGCAAGAAAATTATACAACTGTCCGTCTCGAATCGTCTCTGATTCGAATATGTCAAAGTCTGTATAAAATGGTTCACCATTATTGAGCACAATGAGATATTTTTCATTGGCATAGAAAAATAGTGAATCAGCATTTGCATCATACGCATTCTGAACAAACTCGTAGAACAGCTGTTCTTCCGCATTACTAGCAAAGCTGGCTGCATCAGAAATCACAGTCTTAACTTGGTCACGAGATGGGTCCTGACCATAGATTTTCTGCAGCAAAAGTTCTTTGTTGCTACCTAGCATATCCAAAGTTTCTTTGCCACAAAGTTTTGTGATATATTGACTTATATTTCTTACATTCATAATGTTATTGATAAGTTATATATGGAATGATTTGTATGATGAACGTTTTATTTCTGTCTTCTCCGTTCGGCCCATAACCGGTGTATCTTCCTTTACCTTCAAAACCAGAACCAGAGATAAACACTTCACCATTTTCACTTTCTATATTTCTTAATAAACCTCTGCTTTTCCAAAATAGATGCAGATTGCGAGCACGATTGTAGCTAAGACTTGCCGCATACGCTTTCTGTGCATTATTTGGATGAGGGTTGTCATGCGACCTAGCAGCACGTCCTTCTATAACCACTTTGAATGAGACATTTGCAGACTCTTTGAATTTCTCTATGATGTCTTCAACCTCTTTACCTGCTTCTATTAATTGAGAGTAGGATGATTGGGGTATAATAGGACTTTCTGGTGCAAATGTCACATTAACAGTACACTCAAATCGCTGATACTTCTCGTTATATTTGAAATATTTACGATTGATAGATTTCTGAGCTTCTTGAAACTCTCGAATTTTCTTATAGAGTTCTGCATTGACTACGATATCATTGATGTTTTTTTCTGTAATACCTTTGTTGTGGTATAGATCAACATATACCTTATAGCTACCATACGCTACTAGACTCGTAATGATGAACACTATGAGGAATCCTGACATCAAGTCGGTGTAGTTTTGCCAGAAATTATGTTCTTCTCCGTCTTCACGGAATGATATTCTACTCATTTGTTTACAACTTTATTAAGTGTTGATTCTAACTTCTGTAATTCTACGATTGAACCACTTATAGAACTAATATGTTTAGTAAGCTGCTCAATATTCTCTTGGCGCTTGTCAAGCAAATTAAGAACTTCTGAAATCTTAGCATTTGTCTCTTCTACAGCTTGCAGACTCTTATTGTTTGCTGCAATAGCTTTTTCTGCAGATTCATTGGTTCTATGAGCCACATTCACTGCATCACCATATGCAAGTACTGCCTGATCATAATTCTGACGAATTTCAGCAACAAGACTCTTAACAAATTCATAAGCCTTATTCAATGATTCAACATTTGTAGCAATTGCGGTGCTTAGTGCAGTACACTGAGCCGAAATAGAACCTTGGATATCGGTCACAAAACCACCTATTGATTCACGAAGGTCTGCTGTAGCCTTCTCATTCATACTGATGGTACTTGTGAGGACCTCAGAAGTAGCCTCCTGATAAGCTGTGCGTAAATCAACCATCTGTTGGAGACTCTGAACATTATGTTCCTGTACCTTTGAATATTCATTTTGCATCTGCTCTGTCATTTTTGTTGCAAAATCAGAATTTTGCGTTGACAACATTGTTGCAAGTGAATCGTAGTTTGTTATAATCGTGTTAAGTCTCTCTGCTTGTTGGCTGTGAAGAGAAGACAAAGAGTTTTGTAATTCCTTTGTTAAGTTACCAAGCACGTCAGTTACAGATGTAGTAATATTGCTTATCTCTGAGTTCGTGTTGTTCAGCATCGTCTCAACTGACTGACGTTGATTGTTGATGATGTCGCTAGATACATTACTCAAACGCTCTGTAATGGACGTAAGTAGTTGACTTGTCTTAGAGAACTGCTCTTCACCAAAATTCAATACCTGCTGTTGTATAGAGCCGTGCATCTGCTTAAAGATTTCATCCATACGCTTGACAAAGCCTTCGATAAACTCTTTAAGAATTTCACTCTGACGACTAATATTCTCATTGAGTTTGTCATTGTATTCTCTGTTTTTCTCTCTTTCTTCCTTGTGGAGGTCTATCAAACTAACCAAAAGCTCGTTATTTCTATCCAAATAGAATTTGTTAGAAGTCATTTCCTTTGTGTTGACAGCAATATCACGTATATACTCTTCAGGAGAAATGTTATTGAGCTCTTTATCATCAGCTGCGTCTTCTTTTGCAAACACCCATTTTGCGTAAACAGTTGCCCCTAATGCACCAACCAAGCCTATAATAGATGTGGTGAAGGCCGGGATTAACTCGCTTATTATTTTCATAATATCGAGATTCTGACTACCAGCCTCTCTTACTTCCTTTAAAGTTTTACCAGTCTGGTCTATTACTTCTGTTTGAACATCTCCTAATCCATGCAAAGACCAGCAGATAGCACAAAACGTACCCAGAAGGCCTAATGAGGTAAATATACCAGGTATGCAATTCAATAGTGCACGAGACTTGGTCTCTTTATATTTGTCATTGCAAACTTTAAATGCAATTAATCCTAAAGTCAATACTATAAAATTTGGCCAATTGAAAATTAACCCAATCATTTTGTTTATTGTATATTTTTTGTTTATAATTCTTTATTTTGTTGCGGTATCTCTAAGAGATTACTACAGTACTTTACTTGGATTACTGCAGTACTTCTTATAGATTACTCTGGTACTTAACATAAGTACTAGGGCTTAATCATACCAGTTGATATTCTCTTCGTAATTGTCGAACTTCATTTCTTCGGTTACTCCCACCGTTTTGAGAGCATTGAGGATGAATGTTTGCTCATCGGGTGGGAGAGAACGGTCGCCACGGCGTCGCTCAAAGTAAGGGTTGCGGCTCCAGTGATTGATGCAAATCGACATGAAGCGGTTGTACTGGTCGGGGAACATACGCTTCTGGAATTGGGTGAATCCACGGGCATAGGTTACTGGCTTGCAGTCGCGATAGAAACTGCACGACTTGTCCTTGCTGCATTTGGTTGGATTAATCAAACGCAGATATTTTTCCTGCTCCATCAGAGTGGAGTAGGCC
>ERZ808270.377-NODE-377-length-26721-cov-9.918698_pt1 | contig 26721 bp, 21 predicted proteins | sample MGYA00521082_ERZ808270 | MGnify/ENA primary metagenome ERZ808270 (study PRJEB31516, sample SAMN03275594) | gut metagenome | biome: mammalia-associated habitat; material: feces | host: Papio cynocephalus | place: Kenya | collected 2012-07-27 ... | reverse complement strand
AGGACTACTTGACTAGGCTTTTACAGACGAACGCATTTTGATGCGTCTGCCCTGACATGATTCTTACTGACAATACATGAACGTTCAGATTTTTTCTTGGCCTTTATAACTGTTCAAATAGAACACATTGGAGAAATTCTTGCTTCTCGTGTCGATAAGAATAAGTATTTTAAGCTTTGGATATAGAAAGAATCCTTGTAAACTTGCTGGATTAGGCTGAATTTGGATCGCAAGATCTAAATCCGAACTTGAGTAAATTACTAATTTAGGGAGATAATCTACGATAAATGAAAAGTCCCCTTGTTACCTCATGTGTGAGGGTGCAAGGGGACTTTAAGCTTCTATGGCTTATGTTTCATTCAATAAATATCGGGATTAGTCGTTGCGGGGACGGCGGGCGGGACGGCCTTCGCCTCCTTCACGACGGGGACGACGAGCGGGACGGTCTTCCCAGCCTTCGGGCTTTTCTTCGAGTACGCGGTGAGAAAGGCGGAATTTGCCTGTCTTCTCGTCGATCTCGAGGAGTTTCACCTTGATGATATCGCCTTCCTTGATGCCGGCTTCCTCTACGGATTCGAGGCGCTTCCAAGCGATCTCTGAGATGTGGAGCAGGCCTTCCTTACCCGGCATGAATTCTACGAAGCAACCGTAAGGCATAATGCTTACTACCTTGGCATCGTATACTTCGCCTACTTCGGGGATGGCTACGATAGCACGGATCTTGGCTACTGCTGCGTCGATGCTATCCTTGTTGGGGCCTGATACTTGGATCTTGCCTACGCCGTCTTCTTCTTCGATGGTGATAGTGGCGCCAGTCTCTTCCTGCATACCCTGAATGATCTTTCCGCCCGGGCCAATAACGGCTCCGATGAATTCCTTAGGAATCTCGAAGGCTTCGATGCGGGGTACGTGGGGCTTGAGTTCGGGACGGGGAGCGGGCATGGTCTCGAGGATCTTGTTGAGGATGTGCTCACGAGCCTGCTTAGCCTGTGCGAGTGCCTTTTCGAGGATCTCATATGAAAGGCCGTCGCACTTGATATCCATCTGGGTAGCGGTAAGACCCTTGGCAGTACCCGTGGTCTTGAAGTCCATATCGCCCAGGTGGTCCTCGTCACCGAGGATATCGCTCAATACGGCATACTTGTCTTCACCAGGATTCTTGATCAATCCCATGGCAATACCGCTTACGGGAGCCTTGATGGGCACACCAGCGTCCATGAGGGCGAGTGTACCGGCACATACGGTGGCCATTGAAGAAGAACCATTTGACTCGAGGATATCGCTTACTACGCGTACGGTGTAAGGATAGTCTGCGGGGATCTGACCCTTCAGAGCACGCCATGCGAGGTGGCCGTGGCCGATTTCACGACGGCCTACGCCGCGCTGAGCTTTAGCTTCGCCTGTTGAGAAGGGAGGGAAGTTGTAGTGGAGGAGGAAGCGCATGTAGCTCTTATCGAGCACATCGTCTACCATCTTTTCGTCGAGTTTCGTACCGAGTGTACAAGTGGCGAGAGCTTGTGTTTCACCACGAGTGAAGATGGCCGATCCGTGGGGCATGGGCAGAGGAGATACCTCGCACCAGATGGGGCGGATGTCGGTGGTCTTACGTCCGTCGAGACGCTTGCCTTCGTCGAGGATGCAGCGGCGCATAGCGTCACGCTCTACGTCGTGGTAGTAGCGGTCTACCATAGCGTTCTTTTCCTCGAGCTCGTCGGCAGAGAGTTCGGGATGAGCAGCAGCGTAGCGCTCCTTGAAGTCTTCACGGATTTGCGTGAAGGCATCTTCGCGCTGGTGCTTGTCGTGGTCGCCAGCTTCGGCGATGGCATAGGCGGGCTTGTAGCATTCGTCTTTTACCTGCTGACGGAGTTCTTCGTCGTTTACTTCGTCGTCGTACTCGCGCTTCACGTCAGTACCGAGTTCCTTAGAGAGCTCTTTCTGGAGTTGGCACATAGGCTTGATAGCTTCGTGAGCCACCTTGAGAGCTTCGAGCAGTGCGCTTTCGGGTACTTCGTCCATTTCGCCTTCTACCATCATGATGTTCTCTTCGGTAGCGCCTACCATGATGTCCATGTCGGCTTCCTTGAGCTGATCGAAGGTGGGGTTGACCACGTACTCGCCGTTGATACGAGCTACGCGAACCTCAGAGATGGGACCCTCGAAGGGGATATCACTGGCAGCGAGTGCTGCTGAGGCTGCGAAGCCAGCCAAAGCGTCGGGCATGTCTACACCATCGGCAGAGAAGAGCGTGATGTTGACATACACCTCGCAGTGGTAGTCGGCGGGGAAGAGGGGACGGAGGGCGCGGTCGACGAGGCGTGAAGTAAGGATCTCGTAGTCGCCTGCGCGGCCTTCGCGCTTAGTGAAGCCACCGGGGAAACGGCCTGCTGCGCTGTATTTTTCTTTGTAGTCACACTGGAGGGGCATGAAGTCTGTGCCGGGCTGAGCCGTCTTAGCAGCACAAACGGTGGCAAGCAGCATAGTGTTGTTCATGCGCAACATAACGGCGCCGTCAGCTTGCTTTGCCAATTTGCCAGTCTCGATGCTGATGGTGCGTCCATCGGGCAGCGAAACGGTTTTGGTTATCACGTTCATCTGATTATGTTTATGGATTTTTGTTTTACCTTCTGTAAATCACGCAAAAGTAGCAAATATTTTTCGGCTACGGGCTAATTAGCTTCTACTTTTTTCGTTTTCGAGTGGAAAAGGAGTCGGTATGCGAAAAAAAATGTTGTTTATTGCGTATTTTATGTGACCTACGTCTTGTTTTGTTCTTGCCGATAAACTACCTTTGCAAGATAGTAAGACCTAAAAATTCTCTTGTATTGACAAAACACATATCTTGCATGAATAAGTTACTACGCATTCCTTTCCTCCTATTAATAATGATGCTTCTGGCGCAGTGTCCTTCTGTAGTCAGAGCTCAGTCTCACCCTGATGCGGCTCAGCAGGCGGAGCGCCTCTTCGAATGGTTTAAGGCAGCTTCGGGCTTTGATCGCACCTATCCTCGAGAGAAGGTGTATCTTCATCTCGACAATTCGGCTTATCTCGAGAACGACTCTATATGGTACAAGGCCTATGTGGTGCGTGCTTCAAGCTTACTGCCCACCACGCTGAGCCGGGTGCTCTACGTAGAGTTGCTCAATGCTGATGGGCAGCTTATGGAGAAGCAGACGCTCAAGCTCGACTCTATAGGACAAGCAGATGGATGCCTCAAACTCAAGCTCCCCGTTCGTGCTGGCTACTACGAGGTACGTGCCTACACCCGTGAGATGACCAACTGGGGCGAGGGTGCTTGTTTTTCACGCGTTATCCCCGTGTTTACAGCAAGTAATCCGCAGCGCAAGCTCAATCAGTCGCTTGCGACGAATATCATGGATCTGTCTATCCCCGAGCCTTTGGAACACAACGGCATCACCGTGGGTTGTCCGCGTCCGTATGTGATGAAGGAGGCGAAGTATCGCTTGTTGGAATTTTTCCCCGAGGGAGGCTTTCGAGCCAAGGGCGTGGAGCAACGTTTTGCCTACAAGCTGACCGACGGGCGTGGTCAGGCGGTGGAGGACACGCTGCAGCTCTACGATGACAACGATCAGCTGATAGGAGAGACCTCGCCCGAGTATGATGGTATGGGTTCCTTCATTCTCCCCTCCGACATTGCGGGGGGCTATGCTAAGATTAAGAATTATAAGTCGAATTCAGCCAAGGAAGGTCGTGGCCGCTTCTCTTTCCCTAAAGCCACACAAGCCTATGTGCTCTCTACGCAGGTGGCCGACGACGGGTTGAACGTCACCATCACAGCCAACGACTCTGCACTCAATGCCCAGAGCCTCTTAGGACTGGCAGTGATCAGCCGTGAGAAGACGTGCTATTTCGATACGCTCACCGTGCCCCGCGAGGGTCTCGACATCTTTGTGCCTCGCAAAGCTTTGCGTGGTGGAGTGAATCGTGTGGAACTCTTCGACGTGGCAGGTCACAGCCAATGTACGCGTCTTGTGTGGATTCAGCCCAACGAAGCTGAGAACCGCCATGTGACCGTGCGTGTGCAGCAGAACAAGGCTGTATACGGACCCTTTGAGCCTGCTGCTCTGCGCCTGCAACTTACCGATGCTAAGGGTGCTCCTGTAAAGACCACCGTTTCGGTGGCTGTGCGCGATCTTAATGGCAATATCACCGACCCCAATGATGGCGGACTCGCTGCCGACCTCTTGCTCTCGTCCGAACTGCGTGGTTATGTGGCTCGTCCCGATCTATATTTTCAGAAAGACGATGCTGCTCATCGCCGCATGCTCGACCTCTTGCTCATGGTGCAGGGCTGGACGGCCAACTCGTTTAGCGTGATGTGTGGGGCCGACACCTTCCGCTTGCGCCAACCCATCGAAGACCGCCTCATACTGCGTGGTGGCCTCTATACCTTTAATAAGCGAGCACCGCAGCCCAACTTCTCGCTCGACTTTCGTGCTTATTCCATGAAGGGCAATGCCATCGAGGGTAGCACGCGTACCGATAGCCTGGGGCAGTTTGCCTTTGAGTCGATGGTAGACTTCCGTGGAGAGTATGTGGCGCAATTCAATACGCGCAATTCCGACAATAAGAAGCGCTGGAATCGCCTCACGCTCGACCGCTGGTTTGCCCCCGAACCTCGTCCGCTAACGGCTGTTGATCTTGATTTGAAGATCCCTGTAGCAGAAGATAGTCTTGTGGCTTTCGAGCAGGTGCGCAATTCTCAGCCCGAGCTCTTTGAGTGGAAAGACTCTTTGGCTCGTGTGCCGTCCACCTTGCTTAAGGGTGTGGAAATCAAAGCTAAGCGCAAGTATCATGGTTTTACGGGCAATCGTTACACTTACGGCGGAGGTCCGCAACACGGCATGAAGGTAGCCACCAAATTCTATAATGCTGAGTGGATGGTGGAACATGCTAAGGACTTGGGAATCGACCTCGGCGAGGTGGGCAATCTCGTGAGTCTCTTGGAAGTGGGCTATGAGGGAAGTAGTAAGAAAAATCGCGGATGGGATTATCTATCGGCAGCGCAAGGCTTGGGCAGATATACCACTTCGCGCAGTGCCGAGGAGGAGGTCGATCCTTATAACTCTTGGGGAATGTCTGTCGACAAGGAAACGGGGCAAATCACCACTGAGAGTGGTGTGACGCTCGACAAGCTCACCTCGCTCGAGACGGGCTCGTGGAAAGAACTGATAGACGACATCGATCGGTCAGAATCTGGCGTTCATGCCATCTCGCTTTATTACAACAATCGTCCAGCTGCCGAGACAGGCGGTCTCTATTCTAATTTGTTAGCGGAGGAGGTAAAATACATTGCCGTGGTGACCGATCCCTATGCCACCGATGCCGTGACGGGCGAAGCCAAGCGTAATAGTACGAATAAATACTCCGTCTATATCTACACCATCCCCGATTATTATCGCTACAGCAGCAAGCGTGGCGTAGACCGTCGTCGCATTCAGGGCTTCACGGTGGAAACGAAGTTTTATGCCCCCAATTATCGTACGGCCGATCTCCCCAACGACAAGGACGTACGTCGCACGCTCCATTGGGAACCCTCGGTCAAGACCGATGCTAATGGACAAGCTTCACTCCTCTTCTTCACCAACTCGCGTGACGGACAAACGCTCGACATCTCCGTGCGCGGTGTGAGTGCTGACGGGGGGATGATAGAATAAATAAAGGCGCCTGAAGGGGCGCCTTTATTCATTCTATAGTTGAGAGTTTATAAGTTTAATCGGCGCTTCGCGCCTAAGTTTAGAGGTCGGTTTTTGTAGCGAAGTTGTCGTGTTAGCTTATTAAGCGTGTATACTTAATGCTTCAAGTTTCGGATTTAGAATGGACGGGCTGAAAGCCCAATGATTTCCATAGCCCAGGGCATCGCCCTGGGTATCCCATAAGCAGTATTGTTTCGCCCTGTAAGGGCAAAAGTAGAAATATATTGTCCTTACTTCTGCCCTTACAGGGCGTATCATTCTTGCAATTCCTACCCAAGGCGTTGCCTTGGGCTATGGAAATCACTGGGCTTTCAGCCCGCTTTGCTAAATCAGAAACTTAAGTTAATGCTTATTAAGCGTGTAATACTTAATGTTTATTAAGCGTGTAATACTTAATGCTTATTAAGCGTGTAATACTTGATGCTTATTAAGCGTGTAATACTTAATGCTTATTAAGCGTGTAATACTTAATGCTTATTAAGCGTGTAATACTTAATACTTTATACTTAATACTTCTAATTAACAGCTCTATCTTCCACATGCCATATTTTCCTATGCTCAATGTAGGGGAAGAGATGCTCATCGTGGCTCACTACGACGATGGTGCGCTTCTGCGCTTCGTGACCAAGGATGCGGTAAAGCTCCGTACGTGAGGCTTCGTCGAGATGCGTCTCTGGTTCGTCGAGCAAGAGCAAGTCGGGCTTGGGAGCAAAGGCGCGAGCCAGGAGCGTGCGTTGCCATTGACCACCGCTGAGGTCGGAGATGGGGCGCGAAGCTAATGAGGTGAGGTGAAAGAGCTCGAGCGCCTCTGCTGCCTGCTTGCGATGCTCCTCGCTAAACGATTGCCAGAGCCGCTTCCTGCAAGCCATGCCTGAGAGCACAATGTCGGCCACGGTGGTGGGAAACTGACGATCGATGTGGCGATATTGTGGCAGATAGCCCATCACCACATGCTCCTTGCGCTCTATGCTTCCACAGGTGGGCTGAAGCAGTCCGGCGATGAGGCGAAGCAACGTAGTCTTTCCCCCACCATTAGGCCCGGTGAGCACCACGAAGTCGCGTTCACCCAGCTGCTCATTGATGTGGCAAAGCACGTGGCGCTCGCCGTAGCTTAGGCACACGTTGTTTATATTCAGTATTGTGTTGTCGTCTATCATTGCGTAAGAGATTGGGCAATCTGCCTCATTTGCTTTGTAACGTCGTAAGCCAGCGGATTAATCTCCACCACATGGGCGCCTACTTCGCCTGCAATGCGGCGTGCCGCCTGTCCATTGTGTTCTTTTGAGATAAAAGCCACGCTTACGCTGTCGTGTTTGCACGTATTGATCAGTTGTTGTAATGAAGCCGCAGAAGGGTCCTTTCCATCGTGTTCTACAGCCAGCTGTATGAGTCCGTACTCTCGTGCCATGTATCCCAGAGCAGGGTGGTAAATGAGGAATGAGCGCGAGCGGGCTTTAAGCAACTGAGCACGTAGCTCAGAGTCGAGCGTGTTGAGGCGTTGTTCCATCACGCTAAGCCGCTTTTCGTAGTCTGCACGGTGGGCAGGATTGTGAGCGCTGAGCACGCGCGCCACCTGTTGTGCCATGATGCTTAGATTCTTCGTCGACATCCATAGGTGTGGGTCGATGCTCTCAGTCTCTCCTCCGTGGCGATGACCATCTTCGGCAATCGTCGTGATGCCCTCGCGTAGTTCCACCAGTTGGAGTTCGGGAGCCGATTCTGCCATCTGTCGCAGACGCGTCTGTTCGAAAGGCATTGTGCCTACGCAAAATAGAATTTCGCTCTGACTCAAGTCGATCATCTGTCGGGGCGTAGGTTCGTAAGTCTCGGGGCTTGCTCCTTGCGGCATGAGCGTCTGTACGTCATAATCATCGCCAGCAATGCTGCTCACCACCCATCTGAGTGGCTCTATGCTCACAGTGAGTATAGGCTTGTCTGAGGGGGCTTTCCCTCCCTTGCAAGCGCTGAGGCAGAGGGTGAGTAGTAAGAGGAGTAAGAGTGAGATATGTCGCATAGGGATGGAGGAGAGGAAGAATAATTTTGTATATAATATAGTAAGTCTGTCTATAGTTTTTATCCCGTTCTGTGGGCGACGCGTCCCGCGTCGGCAGCAATAGGAAACGAGAAGTGGTACTATGGATACACTCCTTTGTTCGCCGACGCGGGACGCGTCGCCCACAGAATTATTGATTATCTTATCGATGCGCTCTTGCGCTTTACACCGCCCTATACGCTTCGATCAGCACCCAGTAGCGCACGAACTTGCCGATGGCCACGGTAATCATAGAGTAGGCCAACTTTGTGCGCAAGAAGCCCATGCTCACCGTGATCACGCTACCAATGATCGGCACCCATGCCAAGAGTCCTGCCCAGGCACCATAGCGATGAATCCATCGTTTTCCGCGTTCAAGCTTTTCGGGTTTCACCTTTGTCCAGCGCTCTATCCATTCCTCTTTGCCGAGCGATCCCACTCCGTAGTTGAAGAGCGCACCGAGCACATTGCCCGCGGTGCCCCAGAGCAGGAGTTCTGTAGGGTCGGTGCCCGCAGCGAGCAGCCCCACCATGACCACTTCGGAGGCAAAGGGCAGAAAACTTCCCGCTAAGAAGGCAGCAGCAAACATACCAATGCCGCCGTGGTGGATGAGTATTTCAAAGAATGCGTCCATATTGTGTGCTGATGGCTTTTTCGGGAATGTAGGGGAGGGGGAGCGTCAAAGCGCAGTCACGTAGTTGTATACGCCAAGTGCAGCTAATAGCGTGAGCACGATGTAGAACCATGCGTTGAAGAATCTTCCCTTGCCCAGCGCATAGTGGTGGGCAATGAGCATCGACGAGTTGGCTATGAAGAGGCGCATGAGTTCGTCGAAACACTTCGGCACAAGTAGCAACGCAGCCATGATGACCACTTCCATGGTGGCGACGACGTAGATGAGCATACGTGTGCGTATCTTGTCGTTGTAGGCAGTATGGAAGAAGTGAATCAATGCCATCACGGCAAGCAGTGCCATCAGTCCAGCTGTGATCCACTGAGGAAGCGTGAGCTGGCTGTAGTCGGGCAGGGGAGGAGTGATCCACGGCTCAAGGTAGAGGAATGCTGTATCAAACTGATTCTCCCACACGGCTATGGCGGCATAGAACCAGTAGGGGACCATTGCTCCAAGCAGACCAGCCAAGAATGTGCGCCACGTGAAATTGCGCAGTTGGAATATCATGCAGAAGTAGCTCACCAGGGCGAGCACCATCATGGGTGGAAACTTGATACTTGCAAGGCTGAGAAACAAGAATGCATGAAACACGTATCCCTCTCCCCTCACCTTCTGATAAGAGGCGAAGAGCATGAAGTAGCTCAGCACGAGGCAGGGCACAGCGAGTGCTCCAGAGTCCCACCGATGGAGTGCTGGACATACGAGCATGAGGCACAAGAAGGTGGTACTCATCAGTCGGGAACGTATGCGCAGCAATGCGTTGCGGTTGTTGAGTTCCATGATGAGGTAGGCCGAGAGTCCAGTTACGGCCAGTCCTGCCCAAAGTTGCCAATCGGCGGGGTCGGGCATGATCCATAGGATCAATGTGACGAGCGCCATTATCGGCAGTGTGAGCGTGCCAGATACTATGTTGTTTCTCAGTGTGTGCAAGGGATTAATGTGCTAATATGCTAATGTGACAATGTGCTAATGTGGCAATGTGACAATGTGCTAATATGACAATATGCTAATATGGCAATGTGCTAATATGCTAATATGACAATGTGCTAATGTGGCTGGCGCAGTGGGGCTGTGCAGAGAGGACTCTGTGGGCGACGCGTCTCGCGTCGGCATTGACACAGATTAAGAAGTAAGTTCAAAGGCAGAGAAGCTACTATTCAAGAAGTAAGTTCAAAGGCAGTGGGGGCGAAGTGTCTCGCTTCGGCGCGACTGCGAGCGGCTCGATGCCCGAGCAGGCGCAAAAGTCTCATGAGTCTTTGCCACGCTTCGGCATCGAGCCTCGCGTGTCAAGCCGAAGCGAGACACTTCGCCCCCACTGCCTTTGGGCTCACCTCTTGCTCACAATGTATTACTTATTACTTACCAGCTAACTTACCAGCCTTGTAATACTTAATACTTTATACTTAATACTTCTATCTTATAAGTCTTGCCCAATATCTCTGCGGAAGTATTTCTTCTCAAACTGTATGTGCTCGGCGCCTTTCATCGATTTGGCGAGAGCTTCAGCCTTGTCCTTGCCATACGAACTTACGGCGATGACGCGACCACCAGCAGTGACGAGCTTGCCGTCCTTTATGGCTGTTCCGGCATGGAATACCACACTGCCCGGTACGTCGGCGCCAGTAATCTCGTAGCCCTTGTCGTAAGCCTGTGGATAACCGCCCGACACACACATCACGCACACGGCTGCACGCTCGTCGAACTCTACCTGACGCTTGTCGAGGTCGTCCTGTGCTACACCCTCGAAGAGGTCGACAATATCGCTCTTCAAGCGAAGCATCACGGTCTCCGTTTCGGGGTCGCCCATGCGGCAGTTGTACTCTATCACCTTGGGCTGTCCGTCGCAGTTGATCAAGCCGAAGAAGATGAAGCCCTTGTAGTCGATGCCATCGGCTGCAAGGCCCTCCACGGTGGGACGGATTATTTCGTTGTCGACCTTTTGCATCCATTCTTTTGTAGCAAAGGGTACGGGTGATACTGATCCCATACCGCCGGTGTTGAGGCCCGTGTCGCCTTCGCCAATGCGCTTATAGTCTTTGGCTTCGGGCAGAATCTGATAATGCTTACCATCGGTCAGTACAAACACGGAGCACTCTATGCCCGAGAGGAACTCCTCTATCACTACGCGGCTTGAAGCGTTGCCAAACATGCCACCGAGCATGTCGCGCAGCTCCTTCTTGGCCTCTTCGAGCGTGGGCACAATGAGCACGCCCTTGCCTGCACAGAGACCATCGGCCTTGAGCACGTAGGGCGGTTGCAACGTTTCGAGGAATCGGCAACCATCCTCCACCTGTGTGCCGTCAAACGTTTCGTAGGCAGCAGTAGGTATGTTGTGGCGCTTCATAAATCCCTTAGCAAAGTCTTTTGAGCCTTCCAGCACGGCACCAGTCTTTGACGGACCAATGACGGGCACCTGCTTCACGTCGTCGCGGGTCTTGAAATAGTCGTAAATGCCCTTAACGAGTGGATCTTCCGGACCCACTACGACCATGTCGACTTTATGGCTAACTACGAAGTCGGCCACAGCATCGAAATCGTCGGCTTTGATAGCCACGTTCTCGCCCACCAATGCAGTACCTGCATTGCCTGGTGCAATATAAAGCGTTTCGACCTTTGCACTTTGTGCAATTTTCCAAGCCAGTGCGTGCTCGCGGCCGCCACTGCCCAAAAGTAAGAGTTTCATAAGCGTACGTTTGATTGATGCTACAAATTTACATTATGCCCTCCGATAGGCAAAGTTTTTTGTAGAAAATCTTTCAATCTTTCCGTCATTGATTGTGTCTTGCCTAAGGATGCCTTCACGCGCGCGCATTACAGCGATTTTTTACTTTGACTGCTTGCACACTGCTGCTTAATGGTGTGTAAGCTTTTTGATTATCAATGTGAAACGTGACAACTTGTGCCTACACTTTTCCTGCACTATCTCTTGCATTCTTCTTCATATGCTATAGGGAAAATTAGTGGTGGAAAGAGGAAAAATTAGTGGTGGAAAGAGGAAAAATTAGTGGTGGGAAGAGGGAAAATTAGTGGTGGGAAGAGGAAAAATTAGTGGTGGGAAGAGAAAGGGTGAATGGCTGGTAAAGAAATTCCGATGAAAGCGCATTTTTTTGGGGGGGAGTTTCCGTATGTAAAAGACTTTGCAAACCCGCCAACGCGTCTGCAAGTGTTATAATTCTTACTGAAGTTTAGGATTTAGAATGGGCGGGCTGAAAGCCCAATGAATTCCATAGCCCAAGGCAACGCCTTGGGTAGAGATAATCAAGAACGATACGCCCTGTAAGGGCAGAAGTAAGGACAATCTATTTCTACTTTTGCCCTTACAGGGCGAAACAATACTGCTTACGGGATACCCAGGGCGATGCCCTGGGCTATGAATATCATTGGGCTTTTATCGTCATCATCGGCTGCGTCTCAGCAATTCAAGCAAGCTTGATTGCATTCGACTTGCACGATGATTCAGCCCGCCCATTCTAAATCCGAAACTTGAAATTCTTGTAGTATGAGTACATCTTAAATTGAACTTCTAACGAACTTATTTTGTGACATTTTGAATAGATGAAAGTGCAAAAATCCCTGTATTCATCGCAAAAAGCGTCCATTTTCTGTCACACATTGCCTCAAAAACGAGGCGTGATGAGGAAAGATGTAGGCGCAGTGTGGGAGAAGTGTAGGAAAAGTGTAGGAAAAATCTGCTGCAGACGTTTTGAAAATGCTTGATATTCACGCGGGAAGTGTAATCAGAGTGTAGGATGTAGGTTGTTTCGCTTCCGAAACTCTCTGTATGTGCGCGCGTAAGGGAATTCTTGTTGGCCCAGATAAATCAAAAAATAATCGCACATAAAAATACTTCATATTCCAAGCAAACCTATAACTTTGCAGCATGAAACCTATTCGCAAACGAAGTCTCGAAGAACGCTTCAATACGCTGACTCACTTGGCTGGAGTGGTATTTACTCTTATAGCCGCATGGAGCATCCTTCGTCTGGGGTACGGCAGCAATTGGAAGAATGCATTCGGCGTGACCTTCTTCACCTGTGGCATGCTTCTGATGTATGCAGCCAGCACACTCTATCATTGGTGTATGCCCGGTCGGACAAAGAAAGCGTTGCGCGTGCTCGACCACATAAGTATCTACGTGATGATAGCAGCCTCGTATACGCCCATGTGTATTGGCGTGGTAGGAGGTGCGCTCGGTTGGACGGTGTTCGGCATACTTTGGGGTGTGGCACTCGGAGGAATGGTCTACAAGATTACGGCGATCAATCGCTATCCCCGACTTTCGCTCCTCATCTACTTAGTGATGGGATGGACGTTCGTATTCATCGCCGAACCCGTGTGCCGCAATATTAGCACGGGAGCCCTGCTCTGTCTCTTAGCTGAGGGTGCGTTCTATACCTCGGGCACCTACTTCTTTGCCCACGATGATCGCCACTTCTTCCATGGCGTATGGCACATCTTCGTGCTCCTTGGATCGATCAGTCATTGGCTTGCCATACTTCTGATTCTTTCGTAGAGGATAAGGAATGCAATGCTTTGAATCACAGCAATCTGCGCATCGCGTGATAATGGCTCATTCACTCTCTCGATAATTCATTCACTAAAAAATAAATAACATCATGAAAACTCCTATCGCAACCACTCAGGCTCCTGCAGCCATCGGTCCTTACAGTCAGGCTATTGAAGTCAACGGCGTAGTATACGTGTCAGGTCAGCTCCCCATCGATCCTGCTACAGGCAAGTATGCAGAGGGCGGAATCAAAGAACTCACCGCTCAGTCGCTCACCAATATTAAGCACATCCTCGAACAGGCAGGTTTGACCATGGGTAATGTGGTGAAAACAAGCGTTTTCTTGGCAGATATGGCAGATTTTGCCGAAATGAACGAGGTCTATGCACAGTTCTTCTCAGCTCCCTTCCCCGCTCGCTCAGCTGTGGCGGTAAAGACGCTTCCTAAGGATTCTCGCATCGAGATAGAATGCATCGCTGTGAAGTAAAAACCTTCGATGAAACCGTAAGAAAATGCAAAAAGTAGGCGTATACCTCTCGTCGAAGGACAATCTTCCAGAGAGCTATGTGGAGGCTGCTCGCCAGGTCGGAGCACTCATCGGACGGACAGGGCGTACGCTCGTATATGGCGGCGCGCGCAAAGGGCTTATGGAAGTGCTTGCGCAGAGCGTGAAGCAACACGGCGGACGCGTATATGGCATGGTGCCCGAGATTATCGAGCAACGAGGCCTTGTGAGCGATGCAATCGATGTGACATTTCGGTGCGTCGATCTCAATGATCGTAAGATGATGATGAATCGTGAGAGCGATGTGCTCGTAGCACTACCCGGAGGTATCGGTACACTCGATGAAGTGTTTACGGTGATGGCCAATACGGTGATAGGCATTCGGCACCAGCCCGTCGTGTTCTACGACGTCGACGGATGCTGGGATGTACTCCTTGCTGCGTTAGATGATCTCTTTAGACAAGGGCTTATAAGCGGTTGTCCGTCAGATTATTACAGCGTGGCGCACAATCTGCAGGAACTCGAGGCTCTTTTATGACGCAGAGCGTGGTGTATAGAGCCTATTGTCGATGATTCATGCCTCTCCTCTCTCTGTAAAAGCAGGAACTGAATCTTTGCAAAAATACTTATTCATAACTCCCATTCGGCACTCGTGCATTATCAAAAAGCACGGTTCCCGAATGGGAGTTTTCCTTCCTCTAATCCAAGGTCACGATGGAATTGAAATAAAAGTTTTAAAAAAGCAAGGCAAAATACCACTTGAGACCAAAAATAATTGCTAAATTTGCGCATTACTATATAGCTGTACGATATGAACGACGAATTGAGAGTCATCATTAGCGGCGGAGGTACGGGCGGACACATCTTTCCTGCCGTATCGATTGCCAATGAAATACGAGCAAAGCGCCCCGATGCAAAGATACTTTTCGTGGGTGCTGAAGGACGTATGGAAATGCAACGTGTACCAGCTGCGGGCTATCCGATCAAAGGACTTCCCATTGCTGGTTTCAACCGCAAGAACCTGCTTAAGAACGTGCCCGTACTTTTCAAGATTATGAAGAGCCGTCGGTTGGCGCGCCAGATTGTCCGTGAGTTTAAGCCTCAAGTGGCAGTAGGCGTGGGCGGATATGCCAGCGGACCTACGCTCAATGTGGCAGAGTCGATGGGTATTCCCACCTTGCTGCAAGAGCAGAATTCTTATGCAGGTGTGACTAACAAAATTCTCGCTAAGAAGGCTCGCAAGATTTGTGTGGCATATGAGGGTATGGAGCGTTTCTTCCCCGCAGACAAGATACTCTTTACGGGTAATCCTGTTCGACAAAATCTGCTCGATAGTTCTGTGTCGAAAGAAGAGGCTGTACGCTCCTTCGGACTCGTTCCGGGTAAGCAAACAATCTTGATCGTCGGAGGCTCACTCGGAGCTCGCACACTCAACGAAAGCATCCTCGGCAACCTTCCCCTCGTGAAGCAGCAGAGCAAGGTGCAGTTCATATGGCAGACGGGTAAGTACTATAGCGAACAGATTCAAGCAGAGCTTAAGCGCCGCGGTTGTCCTGAGAACCTCAAGGTGATGGACTTCATTAGCGATATGAAACAAGCATATGCTGCTGCCGACCTCGTGATATCTCGTGCTGGCGCAGGCAGTATATCAGAGTTTTGTCTGTTAGGCAAACCTGTTATTCTTGTGCCCTCGCCCAATGTGGCAGAAGATCATCAGACGAAGAACGCCCTCGCATTGGTACAGAAGAGCGCAGCACTCTATGTGCCCGACGCCGATGCTCGCCGCACACTCCTCCCTCTGGCGATCAATACCGTGGCTGATCATGACAAACTTGAGAATCTGAGCCGCAATATTGTACAGCTTGCTCGCCCCAACGCAGCCTCCGATATAGCCAACGAGGTGATCCGTTTGGCTGAAGCACAGAAATAGTCGGCTGGAGCCAACAGTGATAATAGAGCGAATCGCAGCAATAGTAAACTGAAATAAATAGGACGTCCGGCGGGCTTAGTAATGCCGTCGGCAATATACATAGCATATTTCTCTAAGACAATGAAATCAGTATACTTTATCGGTGCCGGTGGCATCGGCATGAGCGCTCTTGAGCGCTACTTCCTCTCAAAAGGCCTCGTCGTGGCTGGATATGACCGCACTTCATGCGAACTGACCGAAGAGCTGCGTGCTGAGGGAGCCGATATCCATTATGAGGATAATCCCGATCTCATACCGGAAGCCTGTAAGGACAGAGACAATACGTTGGTGGTCTATACTCCCGCCATTCCCGCAACACACAAAGAATTGACATTCTTTCGTGAAAACGGTTTCGATATACAGAAACGCGCTCAAGTGCTTGGTACGCTGACACGCTCTATGAAGGGACTCTGCGTGGCTGGTACGCATGGCAAGACCACTACCACTTCGATGACTGCCCACCTCCTTCATGAGAGCCACGTGGGCTGCAACGCATTCTTGGGTGGTATAACAAAGAATTATGGTACAAACTATCTGCTCGATGCTAAAAGCCCCTATGTGGTGATCGAGGCCGATGAGTTTGACCGCTCATTCCATCATCTCCGCCCCTACGCTTCGGTGATCACTGCCACCGATGCCGATCACCTCGATATCTACGGCACAGAAGAAGCATATCTTGAAAGTTTTCGCCACTATACAGAACTGATTCAGCCCGGTGGCGCACTCATCCTGCATCGCAATCTCAAGATGAAGGCCAATCCGCAAGAGGGCGTACGCGTATATACTTACGATCGCATAGAAGGAGACTTCCACGCTGATAATATACGTATCGGCAACGGTCGCATCGTGCTCGACTTCGTGTCGCCGCTGGGAAATATTTCCGACATAGAACTTGGTGTTCCCGTAAGCATTAATATAGAGAATGGCATCGCTGCCATGGCACTTGCTCAGATAGCAGGCGCAACTCCCGAAGAAATACGCAAAGGCATGCTCACCTTCACTGGTGTAGATCGCCGATTCGACTTCGCATTGAAGACCGATAAGCATGTCCTTCTCTCCGACTATGCTCACCATCCCGCTGAGATTAAGCAGAGCATCCTTTCCCTCCGTGAGGTATTTAATGGTCGAAAGATCTCTGCAATCTTCCAACCACACCTCTACACGCGTACGCGCGACTTTTATAAGGACTTTGCCGATAGTCTGTCTCTCCTCGACGAGGTAATCCTTACCGAAATATACCCCGCTCGAGAAAAACCTATCCCTGGCATTACAAGCCAAATCATCTACGACAATCTCCGACCCGGAATAGAAAAACATATCATCGAGAAGAAGGATATTCCAGCTTTCGTCGAGAGTGAAGACTTCGATGTGCTCGTAGTGCTTGGCGCTGGCGATGCTGTGGATTATATTCCACAAATCAAGAAAATCTTGGAGAGCAAGTAATCTCAATGCAACTCTTAACAGGAAATAGAATTCCTTGGAAGAGCAAGTAATCATGAAACCGCACTAAAAGGCTCCTCCCTGAAGCGCAAATAATCAAGGTCCTGCTCTTAATAGAAACCTCTACATGAAGACATTAGCAAAACTCCTCCTGTTGCTGGGCATTATCGTATATCTGGTGTTTGCCTTTGCCGACTTTACACGCCATGGCGATACCACGGTGTGCCGACAGGTGGACTATACCATAGTGGATAGCTCCCATGCAGGCTTTATCACTGCAGAAGAGGCAGATCTGCTCCTCCGCAAGTCGGGGCTTTACCCCGTAGGGCGTGAGATGGATCATGTAGATGGTATAGCCATTGCTAAGGCTCTGAAGAAAAATTCCTTCATCGACTCCGTGATGTGCTACAAGGCTCCTAACGGAACGGTCAACGTGCTCATTCAGCAGCGCCTCCCTCTCATGCGAATTATGGCAGATAATGGCGAAGATTACTACATCGACGATAAAGGCAATCTGATGGATCCTCAAGGCTATTCCGCCGATCTCGTAGTGGCCACGGGAAGCATATCAAAATCTTTCGCCAAGACGAAACTCATCCAGATAGGTCGCTTCCTTCGCGATGATGCTTTCTGGAACGATCAAATAGAGCAGATTTACGTATCGCCCGACCAACGCATGCAACTCGTGCCTCGTGTGGGTGGTCACGTTATCGCCTTTGGCAATACAGACAGCATCAGCCAGAAGTTTCGCAACCTCTATGCGTTCTATGAAAAAGTAATGCCGCAGGTAGGCTGGAACAAGTATGCCGAGATATCGGTGGAGCACATCAGTCAAATCATTGGTCGCAAAAAGCGCAAAGGCTGAGGCACACTTTACACTCCTATATTAATATATAGAGAAATATGTAGGAACTTTATATATTAGATGTGTATACACGCACTGTCCCTAACGTGTGAGTCAATGTGCTCGCCACATACAATCCGAATAAACCTGATAACAAACCTGATATAAACCCCCGAATACAAAAAAGATTACATACATGCCAACAGAAGACAACTTAATAGTAGCTATCGAACTGGGTTCGTCGAAAGTGACCGGTGTGGCTGGACGCAAACAGCCCGATGGCGCCATCCAGGTGCTTGCCTTCGCCCAAGAGCCTTCGACTACCTTTATCCGTAAAGGACGCATCAACAATGTCAACAAGATGACGCAATGCATCGTAAGCATGAAGTCGAACTTGGAGCAAAAGATGCAGAAGAGCATTAGCCGCGTCTATGTGGGAATAGGCGGAATGGGTATGCACACGGTAGCCAACAGCGTGGTACGCCACTTCGATTCGAAGATGGAGATTACGCAAGAGATGATTGACGCTATGAGTGATGAAAATCGCAGCTCGGCCAGCCCCGACCGCGACATCCTCGAATCTGTACCCCAAGAGTACCACTTAGGCACACAGTATACCATTGATCCTGTAGGTATCCTCTCCGATGGTATCGAGGGCCACTATCTCAACATTGTGGCTAACTCGTCCGTACGCGAAGAGATACGCAACTGCTTCCGCTCAGCGGGCGTAAGCATTGCCGACCTGCCCATCACGGTACAAGCCTTGGCCGACACCATGCTGACCGAACCCGAGAAGCGTTCGGGATGCGTGTTTGTAGATATGGGCGCTGAGACCACCTCAGTAGCCGTATATAAGAACAACCTCCTGCGCCACTTAGCTGTAATCCCACTCGGCGGTGCCAACATCAATCGCGATATCATGTCGCTTCAGATAGAAGATGAGGAAGCAGAAGACTTGAAACTCAAGTACGGCAGCGCCGTGCATGCTAGCGAAGAGGATGGACAGAAGACGATTAAGCTCCGCGACGGACGCACCGTGTCGTATGAAGAGTTTGCCGGATTGGTAGAAGCACGCGTAGAGGAGATTATCCTCAATGTGAACAATCAGATAACGCTCTCAAAGTATGATCGTAGTCAACTCATCGGCGGACTCATCATCACGGGTGGTGCCTCTCACATGAAGGACATCGACAAGGCTTTCATGCGCGATACGAAATTTGAAAAGATACGTTTCGTGCGCAATATCCGCGTACCCCTGCGCACTCCCGACTATCCTGGCTTCAACAGCGATGGCGATTGCAATGCTGCCATTGCCTTAATAGACAAGGGCGAGATGAATTGCTGCAACGGCGAATTGGGCAAGGCTGATCTCTTCAACGATGATGAGCACAACGCCGACCAGGAACCGCAACCCACTCCCGAAGAAATAGCAGCTGCCGAAGCCGCTAAGAAGGCTGAGGAGGAAGCAGCAAAGCGTCGCGAAGAGGAGCGTCTGCGCTTAGAGCGCGAAGCTGAAGAAGAGCGTAAGCGCATCGAGGAGGCAAAGAGACGCAAGCAGCAACGCTGGAAGAATTTTAAGAAGAAAATGTCTAGATTCGGCGACTGGTTTGGTAAAATGGTCGACGAAAATGATGGTAATAACGCATAATATCACGCGTTGGCGAAATTAGTTAACAAGTTGATGAAAGTAAAGTGGACGAGTTAACAAGGATTTTACCTTCGTTGATGTTAAGCAGGCCACTCGCTTCTGTCTTATTCTTTTAATAATTCAAGTCAGGAATAGGTAACATGCTTGTCAACTCGTAACCTGCTAACTCGGTAACGATTAATTCTGCCAACGGGTATAATATCCCTAATAGATATGCCAGAAGATAACAACGCACCCCTTATAGATATGAGCATGCCCACGACTACTCCCAACATCATCAAAGTGATTGGTGTAGGTGGTGGCGGTGGTAATGCTGTCAACCATATGTATCGCGAAGGCATCCATGAGGTGAACTTCGTGGTATGCAATACCGACTCTAAGGCATTGGCCGATTCGCCCGTGCCCGTACGCTTGCAGCTCGGAAAGGAAGGCCTCGGAGCAGGCAACCGCCCCGAGCGCGCACAGCAAGCTGCTGAAGAGAGCGTGGAGGAAATCCACAATATGCTCAACGATGGTACCAAAATGGTGTTTATCACCGCTGGTATGGGCGGTGGTACTGGCACCGGCGCCGCACCCGTCATTGCCCGTGAAGCCAAAGCGATGGGCATACTTACGGTGGGCATCGTGACCATCCCCTTCCTCTTCGAAGGAAACAAAAAGATCGACCAAGCCCTCGATGGCGTGGAAGAGATATCTAAGCACGTCGATGCACTGCTCGTGATCAACAATGAGCGCCTGCGCGAGATCTATCCCGACCTCAACGTGCTTTCTGCCTTCAACAAGGCGGATGATACGCTGAGCATCGCAGCCCGTTCAATTGCCGAAATCATAACGATGCACGGCATCATCAACCTCGACTTCCGCGACGTATGCACCGTGCTCAAAGACGGCGGCGTGGCTATCATGTCGACTGGCTTCGGTGAAGGCGAAAACCGCGTAAGCAAAGCCATCGAGGCAGCGCTACATTCTCCGCTGCTCAACAACAACGATATATTCAACTCCAAGAAAGTGCTACTCTCCATCTCGTTCTGCGCAGAGAAGGAGGGCGATACGCTCATGATGGAGGAAATGAACGAGGTGCACGACTTCATGTCGAAGTTCCACGACGACGTAGAGACCAAGTGGGGCCTCTCCACCGATCCCTCTTTGGGCAAGCAGGTAAAGATCACCATCCTCGCTACAGGATTTGGTATCAGCAACGTGCCTGGCATCAAGACTAAGCTCGACGCTGAGGCTGAGAGCCGACGCCAGCATGAGGCTGAACGTGAGGAGGAGAATGAAGATCGTCGCGGCTTGTACTATGGTGGCGACAAGAAGGGCACACTGCGCAAGCGTCCACGCTTCTTCCTCTTTGGAGCCGACGACCTCGACAACGAGGAAATCATTTCCCTCGTGGAGCTTACTCCCACCTACAAGCGCTCGAAGGAGGCTCTCTCAGAGATCAAGGCAAAGTCGTATACCAACATCCCCATAGAGCCTGAGACAGCAGCTGGTCCCGGCCCCGCAGCAGCAGGATCGGTCATCTCCTTCGCCTAATCTCCTGACAGTCGGCCGTGCATCTGTCATCTCCCGCGAGGAATGCTTATAAGGCGTATGTGCCCAATGAGCGCACTTTAGAGCAGGTGTGAGTACGGCCCCGACCGCCAGACAACCAACCCCAACAACCAAGCAATCTCCATTCCCGCCCCCCCCCCCCGACCGACACCCATGGGGCGGGCTGAACCCAGGGCGAATGCAGATTGCTTTCTAACCACAGGACCTGCTATGGACGAAACTACAACCGATACACCCCTCATCCAATTAGCCAATGCCACCACGCCGAGCATCATCAAAGTGATAGGCGTAGGAGGCGGTGGAGGCAATGCTGTGGGTCAGATGTACCTCGACAATATACCCGAGGTGCGCTATCTCGTGGCCAATACCGATAGCAAAGCCCTTGCCGACAGCCCTGTGCCCGACCACTTGCAGATGGGGCCCGGACTCGGAGCAGGAGGCAACCCCGTGAAGGGCCGTGAGCAAGCTCTCGACAGTATAGAGAAGATAGACGCTGCGCTCGACCCCGCTACCAAGATGGTATTCATCACCGCTGGTATGGGCGGTGGCACCGGTACGGGAGCCTCGCCCGTCATAGCTCACGAAGCTCGCAAGAAAGGCATCCTCACGATAGGCATTGTGACCATCCCCTTCCTCTTTGAGCGTGAAAAGCAGATTGACAAAGCCCTCGACGGACTCGACACCCTCTCAGAGGAAGTAGATGCAATGCTCGTCATCAACAATCAGCGCCTCTGCGACATCTATCCCGACCTAAGCATCATCAATGCCTTCAAGCGTGCTGACGAAACCCTCTCGACAGCGGTAAGCTCCATCACCGAGATTATCTCGATGCACGGACGCGTTAACCTCGACTTCTGCGACGTACAGACGGCGCTCACCGATGGTGGTGTCGCAGTGATGTCTACGGGGTATGCCGAGGGAGAAGGCCGTGTGACAAAAGCTATACGTGAGGCGCTCAACTCCCCATTGCTCAACAACAACGACGTGTTCAAAGCCTCGCGTGTGCTCCTTGCCATCACCACTTCCGACCACAATGACCAAGCCCTTGGTATGATCGAGATGGGCGAAGTGACCGAATTTATGAGCCACTTTGCGCCCGACGTATGGACCAAGTGGGGGCTCGCTTTCGATCCGTCGCTCGAAGACAAGGTGAAGATCACCATCATCGCTTCTGGCTTTAGCCTTTACGGCAAGGAAGAAAAGGCCGATGCTGCCGAGACTGTGACCATCGACTTCGACTCCGATGCAGCCCTTCGCAAGCAAGATCGCCGTCGTGGATTCTATCCTGATGATGGAACGGGCAGGCAACGTCCGCGTCCACGCGTATACCTCTTCTCCGATGCCGATTTGCGCAATCCCGAGCTACTACGTTCCGTAGAAGAAGTACCCACCTACCGCCGCACCGGTCAGCAACTCAAGGAGATACGCGATCTCTCAGATACAAAGTAATCATATAGATACACATATATATAAAATGGACATTTTTGAGAAAGTAAGCAAAGACATCATTGCCGCCATGAAGGCCAAGGACAAGATACGCCTTGAAGCTCTGCGCAATGTGAAGAAGTATTTTATCGAAGCCAAGACAGCTCCTGGAGCCAACGACACCCTCGACGATGCCACTGCTCTCAAGATTCTGTCCAAACTTGCTAAGCAGGGTCGTGATACCGCTGCGCTCTATACTGAGCAAAATCGTCCCGACCTTGCAGAAGAGGAAGCCGCCCAGGCCGCCATTATCGAAGAATATCTTCCCAAAGCTCTCAGTCCTGAAGAACTGGAGGCAGAGGTGAAGGCCATCATTGCCGAGACCGGCGCTTCGAGCATGAAGGACATGGGCAAGGTGATGGGTATAGCCAGCAAGAAGCTTGCAGGCCGTGCTGATGGCAAAGCCATCTCCGCTTTGGTAAAGCAACTCTTAGGCTAATCGTCCCTTTTAGCTATAGAGCAGCTTACGTTATACAAAGGTAATGCAAGGCGAGAGCAGAATATCAAGCTTGCTTGAATATTATGCCGAGCCGCAGCTTACGTTATGCAAAGGTAATGCAAGGCGAGCCGAACTTCCAAAAAGAGTGAACAAACTGTTCACTTTTTCTGCTTCTCTCGCGCGCGCACGCTCCGTCAATTTTGTGGTAAATAGATCGCATGTTTGCACGCAAAGTGCGCATAATGCTCATTCTCAACGTTAATCGAAGAATTTTTGCCTGCACTTATCTTGCACTTTCCTGTCATGATCCTCATCGATAGCGATGGGATTAATAGTAAGCTCTCTTGGTAGGCACCCTATCATCTCTTTAACGAGAAATAATTATCCCCCCTTGTAGATTTTTTTGCAAGGGGGGATAATTATTACAGCACCCAGGGATAATTATTACAGCACCCAGGGATAATTCTCACAGCACCCAGGGATAATATCTGAAAGAATACGCCTTGTATTTCTATTTGTTCGTATTCTGTATAACGCGAGCTTAGGAAATTTCCTTTCGCTTTAATAAAGACCAAAAGTGAGGGCAAAGTGTAGGCAAAGTGCAAGCAAAATGCGCTTGCTTGCACTAAGTAATGCTCTGATAATCAGACAAATAAGGAAAAATAGTGCAAGCAAACAGGACTTTCTATTCTAAAAATCTCTGTAACGTGCGCGCACATGCGTACGCGTAAGGACGTCAGAGCCTACAGGGGGCGACGCGTCCCCGCGTCGGCATCGCCAAGATCCAAGAAAAATTGATAGGCAGTGGGGGCGAAGCGTCTCGCTTCGGCATGTCGGCGAGGAATCGATGCCCGAGACGACGTAAGAGAAAAGGATTCCTCCTTTGACAAGTTTCGGCATTGAGTCTTGCTCGCTAAGCTGACGCGGGGAAGCGTCGCCCCAACTCTGGCAGAGTAGCTTTGTCTCAGCATTGGCGCTTTAAATACCTTTCACTCTACCCCCAGTTCTCGTGCCACTTGGCACAATTCATCATACCATTCTGTGCCGAATCGGCGCGTCAGAGGATCCTTTAGAAATTGGTAAATGCGCAGACCGAGTTCACGCCCCTTCTTTACAGCCGGCCGACACACGTCCCAACGATGGTATTGCAGCCCCACAAGTCCACCATTGAAGCGCTTCTCGCGTATGGGATAGAGTGCACACGATATAGGTTTGCACCATGAAGTGCGTCCCTCGCGAAACGCCTTATCCGTGGCACAGAAGCAACAGCCATCTGCACTGTAGCACGTAAATACGCAGTCTCTGCCGCGCACAATGCTCGTCACGAGATCGCCCTCGCAGTCGGTGTATGCCACGCCTTGTTGGTCGATTGTGGCTTGTGCCGTAGCACTGAGTTCGGGCCATACATCGTCGAGCACATTCTCGAGTTCTGTCACTTCGTCGAGCGTGAGCGGAGCACCGCTATCGCCCTCTACGCAACACTGACCCTTGCAGGCATCGAGGTCGCAACAAAAGCATTCGGTAAAGATGTCGGACGAGAGAAGTACATCGCCCACTTGTATGATAGGGGGAATTCTGTTCATGAAAGGGGAGTTTGTGAGTATTGAGGAAGTGATGGAGTTACCAATTGATAGGCGTCATGCCGTGACTGATCAAGTAGTCATTGCAGCGTGTAAAGTGATGATTGCCGAAGAATCCGTGGTAAGCCGAGAGAGGAGAGGGGTGAGCCGAACAGAGCACCAGGTGGCGTGAGCGATCAATAATCTGCCCCTTCTTCTGTGCATAGCTTCCCCAGAGGATGAATACGAGGTGGTCGCGGCGGTCGGAGAGTTGGCGTATGACGGCGTCGGTAAACGTTTCCCATCCATGCCCTGCATGCGAAGCAGCTTGGTGCTCTCGCACGGTGAGTGTGGCATTGAGCAGAAGCACACCTTGCTCTGCCCATCGGCGCAGACTTCCCGAGCTGGGGATGGGGCGCCCTGTATCGTCGTGGATCTCCTTGAAGATGTTGACAAGCGAGGGCGGCATGCGTACACCATCTTTCACCGAGAAACAAAGTCCCTCGGCTTGTCCTGGACCATGATAAGGATCCTGTCCGATGATGACCACCTTGACGCGGTCGAACGGACAGAGGTTGAAGGCATTAAATATCTCGCTCCCAGGAGGGTAGCAAGTGCCTTGCGCATATTCCGTGCGCACGAAAGAGGTAAGCCGCTCGAAGTAGGGCGCAGCAAACTCTTGTTGCAACACTTCGGCCCACGTAGGATGTATTTTAACTTTCATAGATACAGGCAAATTTACGATTTATTGCGTATAGTCCGAAATCTGACGCAGTGAAACTTCTCATTCGGAGTGGGGCAGGATATGCTTACAGGTGCGGGGGTGGCGCTATCTGCCCCACACATCTTGCAGAACGTCAAGCGATTTGAGTTCGGGAAATCCCGCCACGTGGAGTCTGTAGAATGTCTCGATGTGGCGCAAGAGCCGCGTGCGCTCCGCTCCGCTGAAGCGAAACACGCGCATATTGTCGTAGCGCATGCGCAAGAGTTTGGGCACCAGAGTAGCGTCCTCGGGCGCGAGAAAGTCGGGGTGGGGAGGCTGTTGCTCCGTGAAGCAGGCTCCGCGCATATCGAAGTAGCACCCAGGGCGCGCCTCGTCGGCATTAGGCATGAAGCCCAAGAAGTGTGTCAAGTGGAGCAAGAATACCAGGTGGAAGTTGGCGAAGCCGTCCTCACACATGTCAAGCCATTCGATAGAACGCACAGCGTACTCGTAGATGGCACGCGTGTCGGGCTCATTCCTTACCGCATGATAGAGCACCTCTGCTACAAAGAGCCCTATGCCCATCTTCGTGGGCGAGAAGGGTAGCGACGTGAATGGGTAAGCCGATTGTACGGCACGGGGGCGCTGCAGCGAAGCCTTAGGCTTATGCTCCCATTCCACATCCAAAATCATCAGTGGCTGAAACAGCGTATGCTTCACCGCAGCCCGTTTTGATCGGCTGATGCGCACCATCATGCCCACGCAGCCCTGATCGGCAGTGAGCAGATTGGCAATAATCGATTCGTCGTTGTAGCGCAGCGTGTGTAGCACAATAGCTCTTGTCTTCATCCGTATTTCTACTATATATTATATATGGAGTAGGAGATTCCTTGCAGAGAAAGTATGGAAGATAGCACAAACGAATGGATCTTTCAAACTTTTAAACGTGCTCTCACTCGCTTCTCAGCACTTCTGCTCCTTCTTTGCAAATGTACCGTTTTAGACCCTTATAACCCCCACTTTACCCTCAAAAAAGGGAGAAAATGCAGAAAAACGCACATTTTTTGAAAAAAATGCATGGAAAGTTTGGTCGGAAAGAAATAATACACTACTTTTGCACTCGCAAATCAGCCTTACAGCGGTTCACAAAGAATGCAACATGAGGCAATAAGAAATGCGATGGTCCCTTCGTCTATCGGTTAGGACGAGAGATTTTCATTCTCTAAAGAGGAGTTCGACTCTCCTAGGGACTACTAATAAAAAAGAATAACAAGAAATGGCAAACCACAAATCATCTGTAAAAAGAATTCGTCAGACGGCGTCTCGCAGACTGCACAACAGATATTACGCTAAGACTATGCGTAATGCAGTACGTAAGCTCCGCGCTACGACTGACAAAGCAGCTGCCACAGAACTTCTGCCGAAGGTTCAGAAGATGTTGGATAAGCTTGCTAAGAACAACATTATTCACAAGAACAAGGCAGCTAACATCAAGAGTGGTGTGATGACTCACATCAACAAGCTCGCCTAATTAGGTTTTGGTTCATAGGTAAAAGGTTTAGTCCTTCACTGATAAAGCTTCAGTGGAGGACTTCTTTTAGTACGCTCGGCATGAGCATTATCTAACGGGTGCAAGTCCCGAGTAAGCC
>ERZ808270.376-NODE-376-length-26870-cov-5.206638_pt1 | contig 26870 bp, 17 predicted proteins | sample MGYA00521082_ERZ808270 | MGnify/ENA primary metagenome ERZ808270 (study PRJEB31516, sample SAMN03275594) | gut metagenome | biome: mammalia-associated habitat; material: feces | host: Papio cynocephalus | place: Kenya | collected 2012-07-27 ... | reverse complement strand
CCCCCATAACCATGAAAGCAATCAGACAAGATTATGTATACTTATATTATATACTATATATATATTATATATATAGTACTTTCTACAAAGAAGAAAATGCTAGCTAGCAGAAAAAACTGTAATTACTGTAATTGTAATCGAACAGACTCTTGATGCACAACTCTACGATTTCCCTACCACAACTCTATGACTTCGCAAGTGGAAAACTATGAGTTGTTTTAATTAACACTCCCATTAACAGATTTTCACAGACGGATACGCCTCAAATTTGGTGGTATCGAAAAATGACCGTATCTTTGCACCATCATTCGAAGAAAGGATTGCGGGCATTTCTCATTGCCTGCGAGGAAGCGAGGCTGAACTCGCAACCACAATACAGCTGATTGTAAAAATCATTGAGCCTCAGGAGCTCGCCACGGCGATTCTGTAGTCCGCCCTTGCGCCAGTTCATGTCCCACCACACCACATCTGGGCAAGATTCCACAGCGATATGACCAGCCATGTCTATCTGCTTGATGTTCTTCCAGCGGGAGGAAGCGAGCGTGGTGGTGAGCAGATGGAATCCATGCTCCTGGGCATACTGGGCAGCCCTGGTGAGTCGAAACTGAAAGCAGATGGAGCAGCGGCTCCCTCGCTCCGGCTCGTTCTCCAGCCCCTTGACGCAACCTCGCCACAGGTCGTGGTCGTAAGCATCCTCTACAAATGGCACGCCCTGCGCCTGCAAGAATCGGATGAGCTCTCGCTTGCGTATCTCGTACTCATCCTGGGGATAGATGTTGCTGTTGCTGAAAAACACCGTGGGCTTCATCCCATTGCGCAACATGCACTCCACGATGGCTGCCGAGCAAGGGGCACAGCAAGCGTGTAGCAGAACGGGCTGTCCATCCGCCTTGCTGCCATCGGGCAAAGTAAGCTTTACGTATTTATATTGTTCTTCTACAGGAATCTTCATTTTCTCATCTAGAATTTTAAAAATTAAGAATCAATAATTGATGTTTTCGATAGTCATTATACAAAAAAACAAATGAGGTACAGTCTCGCGACTACCCCCATTTGCCCAAATATATGCGAAAACTGATGCAAAGGTACTATTTTATTTCCATTTTCCAAACATTTTCTCTGAATTTTTATTCAAAAAGGTTCAAATTCAGAATATTTAATGAATATTTAACACTTTGCACCCGTTATTCTATCTTTTTACTATCGCAATTTCCGTTTCAAGGTGACAACCGTCAGTTCTGGCCAAGCTCCCAGTCGGAACGGGAACGAGCCGCCGATGCCCGACGACACATAGAGCATCTGACTACCAATGGTATAGGCTCCGCCCCACTCCTTGAAAGCCATGCGGGCTGGCGTCCATCTGCCTATCTTCAGCTGTCCGGCATGGGTATGGCCCGACAGGGTGAGCTGGATGTTCTTGCCCACCACCTCCCTGCGCCAATGGTGAGGGTCGTGGGTGAGGAGTATCTTGAAGGCATCCTGGGGCACGCCCTTCATCGCCTTGCGCAGGTTGCTGCGGTTGGTGAACGGTGGCTGTCCGGCATTCTCCACACCGATAATCTCGATGCTCGCCATGCCATGGCTCACCGTGTGATGCTCGTTCATCAACTGTTGCCACCCCAGGCGGCGCTGATAGTCGAAGAGCAGGCGGCGATTGTGGTGCAGGGCGGCGATGGAATGGTCGTTGCCATACTCGCAGTAGTCGTGGTTGCCCCACACCGAGTAGATGCCATCGGGTGCCTGAAGCTGGCTCAATACCGAGAGATAAGGCTCCACCTCGGTGGCACTGTTGTTCACCAGGTCGCCCGTGAAGAGCATCATGTCGCAGTCTTCGCCGTTGGCCCTGTCTACCACCTTCTGGATGAAGTCGTTGCCCTCGGGAAAGGAACCGAGGTGAAGGTCGGTGATCTGCAACAATCTGTAGCCATCGAAATAAGGAGGAAGGTCGGGCGAGGTATAGGTGATGCGCTTCACCTCCAGTCGCTTCCATCCCTCCACAAATCCGAAGGCAAACCACCCCATGAGCGCCAAGGCTGGCAGGATGGCGAAGAACCAAGGCAGGATGGCGTAGAACGCGATGAACACCACCTTGGGCATCACCGAAAAGAGCAGCATGGAGAAAAGCACCCTGACGGAGAGCTTGTGAAACAACCCCATCTGCAAGCCCACCTCGGCGAGCAAGAGCAGCAACGACGGTATCCACCAAGCCACAGCCAGCGGCAGGGGCCACGTGCTCACACCAACATGCCAAAGCCAGGCATCGGGCACCAGCGTGAGCACCAACATACAGGCGATATAGGATATAGACCTAAATATCTTTTTTATATATCTATTCATTGATTTCTTATCCATATTTTCTGAGTGCAAAGGTACGACAAATCGCAGAGAAAACAAAGAAATCGACGATTTAAGTTTGATTAAATCGCCGATTTCTTCCTTTTTGTCTTATTTGTCTTACCAAAAGCTCATCCTGCCTGGCAAGCCCGCTCTTTTATCTCACGGTAATCTTCATGCCCCTAGGGCTGGCAACCTTCGCCGTGGAAGCCTTCACGATATAGACGCCCGAAGGCACTCGCAATATCATGCGCTGCTTGCCTGGCAACTGGTAGCTGTGCACCATCTTGCCATCCATCGTAAACACGTTGACCTGCTGCAAGGTCTCGCCGCCCACAGCCGACACCACGATCATGCCCGCATCTGGCGAGTAGACCTTCACGAGATTTTGCGCTTCATCGGCATCGATGCGGCCGATGCCCGTGGTGCCACGAGTCTGCGTGAGGAAGTAGCGTCCATGGTCGCCAGCCTCCACGTTCACCGCCTCGCCATCATGTAGCTCCGTATAGCTCATGTCGGCGGCATCGTATAGATAGAGCGGCTCGGATAGCTTGCCTGCGCCGTCGATGGAGAGCGTCACCGCCTCCTTGCCCTCAGCCTTGTCGGTCACGATGCCGAGCGGAATCCAAGATATGGCTGGCACGGCGTTCACTGCCACCGCCAATCCATCGGCCACGGTGTAAACCTGCGGAATATCCTGTAGGTTCTGGTCGTAGAGCATGTCTACATCCTCCTGCTCGTCGTAGCCCTCACTCGCCTCTGGGCGCAGGGAGATGCGAGCCCTGGAGGTCTGTCCCTTGGCGTTCTGGGTAGAGATGCTCACGGTCTTGCTGTAGTCGGAAGCCATCTGCAAGCCCGAAGTGATGAGACGGTCTACATACATCGCAGAGGTGAACTTCACCTCGTCAGCACCCTGTGAAGCTTTCTTTACGAAGAACGACTGTGTAGGCTGGATGGCGAAATCATTCTTGTCGAAATCATCCTCGGCAATTGCCTTCACATCACTGCCCTCCACAATCCATGCTTGCTTGGCTAGGCCAGTATTCACCTCGAAGAATTTCTTCAGCGAGATAGAGCAGGTATAAGGGTTCGCCACGAGATAGAAGCCACTCTTGCCGTCAGCGTTCAGGCTCTGGGTCATCGGAGCGAGATGCTTCTCGTCGTTGTTGTAAGCCACGAGGAACTTGCCATGGCCATCACTTTTATTTACATCAGTAGAACCACTTGAAGCATTGTTCTCGTAATCATAATACTTATAGCTCTTGTCCTCCTTAGGCAATCGCAAAAGAGCATTAGCACTTTGGTTTTTCTGCAACAAAGAGTTTCCTGCCTTGATGCTGAATCCATTGAAGGATGCATCGTCGGCATAGCTCTCGTCCACCTTATTATATATATGGCTCCAGTAGCCCATCGCCAAGTCTACATCGCCAGTCTTAGCTTCCTCAGGATAATGAGAGGCTGAATAGTTGCCATTAGTTGTGATTTCCTCCACCCCGCTCTTCTCCCAGGCACGCTGATAGACAGGATACTTGCTGCGACTGTACTTCGTATCAGCGAAGTTGATGTCCTTGAATGCCTCGGTCGACTGTCGTCCATCGCTTGCTGGCACATACATATCGCCAGCATATATATACTGCAAAGGCGTAGCCATCGTGTACCAAGTATTAGGCTTCAGCTCCTTCTCCACCCAAGCCTTGTCATAAACCAAGTAGCACTGGTCGCGCAGCTCGCCCTGAGGCTTGAAGTAAATCTGATGGCAGGTATTGCCATAGAATTTCTCGCAGCTCATGTCGCCAGCGTGGGCAGCATCCATGTCGGACACCGTATAGCCCGAGCCATTCCAAAGGGCTTGTTTGCCAAGACCCTTGCCAGCATCGCTCTCGTCCCAGTAAGCCATAATGTCGTACTGGATGTAGCTAGTCGCCTCGTTACCCTTGCCGTTGGTGAGCTTGGTAGCGATGCCATTGCTCTGGCGATACACCACATTGCCGAGGTCAGGGAAAGGCAGTCCCTTGAGGTTGTCGACGGTCACCTTGGTAAACTTCATCGGCACATAGTTGTCGATGGTAGCGATATTCACCTTGTTGGCAGCCTCAGCATTCACGCTATTGTCTGCATAAGAGTTATACTCGATATAATCATCCTTATAGAGTTCGCTCGAAGAAGAGCGGTGCCAATTGGCATCATTGTTCCAGTTGGCGTTCATGCCGTTGTCGGCGGTAGGTCGCCAAGTAACGTACTCTGGCACAATCTTCAGTTTGAGGTAAGACTCGCCTGGGCAGTTGGTGGTAGTTGCTGACTCGCCACGCTGCTCGTATACGAAGCGAAGCTCGTACCAGTAGCCCTCGTGGAAATTATCCAAAACGTCATCTGCAAACTTGAGGTCAAGGGTAGACTGAGTACCTGCCACGATGGTAGCCAATTCATTGCTGCGCAAAGTACCGATAGCCGTAGACAGCAAAGTAGCATTAGGATCATTCCACAATGGGTCGTTAGTGGTAGCCACATAGACATCTGCGGAAGCTGGGCTATCCTGCTTGCTATCATCTACGAATGTTAACTTGGCATCAGTTGCTCCATTCAGATAGCTAGCACTATGCAAAGGGATCTGAAGATAACCATTTTTATTTTTCAGTGCCTTGATTTGCGGAAGACCGATGCGCAACGAAGCCTCGTAATCAGTATTATTGAAAGGATAATCCACATCATTGAAACCGAAGTTCAAACGAGGACCGTCCTTTGCGACACGCAAGGTGACAGGAATAGCCTCCGTACAGAGCAAATAAATCGTTCCATCCTCCGCTGTGTACTTGATATAACCATCTTCCTCTACCCCCGTAACAGGCTTCATATACAGCTTATGCTCTTCACCTAAAGACACCTTATCCTTATCAATGCTAATCTCATTACAAGCATGAGAGTTCAGCTTATGGTCGGAATCTATTTCATCCAAATACCAGTCATATTTGAGACCTGTCAAGGTAACCTTTCCTCCATTCTTACTATCTACAGTTGTCAAATTACCTTTTACCTTGATGGTATAATCACCCTCACATGGAACTTTATAGGTAGTGATAACATTACCATCTGTATCAGAGATATATGGAGTTTGGCTAATCAACTCAAACCAATCACTATATACAGAACAAACCTCTGATGGAGAGCCCCAATCAGCATTGCCCTTTGAAGGGTCTTCCGTTGAAACCGAAACATAATATTTCTTACCCATCTGCAAAGGATAATACCTATTACTAAGTACGATATAGGTTTCTCCCTCATTATCAGTCTCTATCATCGGAATACCATCAATGGTATACTTCTTACAAGTTTCCTCGGAGTCGAAGATATTCACTGTACCATACTTATTACTCTTAAACTCCTGCTTGGAATTATTTTCCGTATTCACTTGCGTAGTCTGATAGTATGGATCATTTTCATTCGTTCCTTCTACAGGCGTACCATCCTCTTTCATGAATCGGAAATATATCTTCGTGTCATTGGCATGTCCAGTAATAGCATTCAATGTCTCATGGATGGCACGTATCTTGAGTTTGATAGCGCCTGTTGAAGCTCCACCACAGATAGGCTTGTCTTGCAGAACCTGCACCTTGGCAGGCTCGATATAGATACGAATGTCATCCACCGCATAGTCGGCACCATCGGTGTTTTGACAATAGTTATCTATCACGATACGGAAATCGGAATAGTTTTCCACTCCAGACTCTTGCTGTAGAACAATCTTACCATATACCTGAAACCATTCTCCCTTTTGAGGATTATCTATATTATTTTTAAAGTCACCAGAAGAGAAAGAATGTAACAATTTCTGGCTCTTCACATTACCATCCGCATCATAATCCATGCCATAGAGTTTAAACATAACTTGTGGCAACTCTTTAGCCTGAGTCATATCGGCAATTGCAGCAGAGAATATCATCTGCATACCCGTACAAAGGTCGGCCTTGAAATCTGCCGCAGCTATCTGACGACTCTCATCAGAGGCATCTACATATAAGAAATGTCCATACTGAGAACCATTAGTCATATAGTATGTACGATCATAAACTTTCTTATCTGTCCACCAAACATAATTATCAGTACCACTATCCTTATTGCCTGATATACCTGTGACATTAGCCGTTTTATAGAGACCGTAATCGCCATGAAGCGGCGAATGTCCAATACCATTATAGCCTGTTGCATCATAATCTATCAAGTCTCGATATACGAAACCATAAGCTCGCCTGTCCCACTTGGATGGCAAACGGTCTTGGTTGTCATTAGGACTGGTCGGAACAGACAAAGTCTGCTCGTCATCATCATCATCGAACGATATAGGTTTGGTAGCCAATGAATAATGACTATCAAGATAAGATATTGTTCTATTGTTCAAACCTGCAGCTAGCAATTGTTTTTGTGTCATTGGGTGGAAATCCATAAATCGAACATCAAAGTTGGCTACAGGACACATTCCTCCATAGCCATTAGACAGATAAGCCACAACATAAATCGGGCTTCCCTTTGTAATGGAAGGTGTGGTGATATCACTGCCTTCAGCATTTTTCCACTTTACCGAAGTCTTAGTAATCGCATCTATGCTCAAATCCAAGAAGCGTGTAGTTCCTGTCAGTTCACAATAATTACTCTTTGTAATATCGTATATGCGCCAAACAACTTGAGTTGGACTCTGATAACCATTAGACTTGTTAAAGTCTGATTCTTCGATAGTTTTCTCGTAAACGTTCTTCGCTTTTCCGTCATCTGTCAAAGGATAATAGGAATATCTTGCAATGTCATTCAACTGCAAACGTAATGTCGTTTCCGCTTGATTATCCTTATAGCCAAAAGTTACTTTTTTATTGTCCTCATAAGTTATATCACCATCCGTATGATAGCAAAGAGCAGCCATGATGTCGTCTGCGATTTTCTTCTTAGGAAGAATATGGAAAATATAACGAACAGACAACGTTGGCTCACGAAGGAGATAACTTCTTGACTCATCCATTCCATCCACATAACGGCTCACATCGCAAGCGATAGTCTCGCCTTCCCATGAGTCTGTAACATTAGAAGTATCGTAGTATACACCAACAAGTTTACTTACAGGATTAGAACCTATATTAGAAGCAAATAGTCCCCAGTTTCCTTTACTTTTGAGCTTGGTTTCAGTGTCGCTACATACCTTTAAATTAGTTGAGGCCTTATCTGTATCATAATTGTACCAACGATAATATCCACGTGGCTCCAAATTATTACCATTGCCATCATAATACTGCAATGGCAATTTCAATAACACTTGCTTTGTGTATTCTTTGCCATCTACATAATAGTAGTACTCCCACTCATGGGTCTTCTGATAAGTATGTCCATTCACAATATCCCAATCGCCCTTTTTATTGGCGATTCCTTCATAATGAGAGAAAGGATAATCGTCTGGAGAAAAGAGCTGCACATTTACCTTACTTTTGAAAGTAGTAGGTTCTTTCATTATAACTCCATACTCAGCAGAATGACCAGAGATTTCATTGGTCAACAAGCAATATACTTGCATGTCGCTTGACCATGATTCGCCAGTAGGCAACTCGAAAGTGGCATTCAAACCATTTGGCAACAACGAAGCACCATTATTCGTCAATAAAGTATAGTACCCATTACTTTCGGAAGTCTTACGCAAGGCAAAAGCTCCATTGCTAGTCGTAGCAGTACTTATCACGTTACCATCCTTATCTGCGAGAACCCAACGCATATAGAAATCACTTACATCTTTCTTGTCGGAAACACCGAAATCAGAAAGAATGTCTGAGATGGCATCCGTCAAGCTCACCTCTAGCTTATTATCCTTATAGATTGCATTTACAGCATGGGTATGAGCAGCGTCTACATTGTCTGTTGCCAAAGTTAAAGGCTTCGCATCCAATGTTTCTTGCTTCACAAACTTGAATGTATACTCTCCATCAAGCGTTGGTTCCTGAAGGATATAAGTTGCACCATTATAAGTTACTATCTTAGCATCATCGTTGTCATTAGTAGCCCAAAAGCACTTCAAAACATAATTCTCCACATTCTGCTCTGTAGACAACGAAGAGAAATCAAAGGTTATTGCACGTTGAGAATCATCAGCAATATTCTCACCACCATACCAAATCAAATCGGTAGTCTTGGCTGAATAAACATCATTGGACAAAAAGCTGCTGACAGCAATAGGTGTTGTTGATGTTTCTGAATCAAACAGCTGCCAACGCAAATACTTGGCGTTGAAATCAGGCAAAGAAACCGATGTGGAAGTTGCAGCAGTTGGAAGAATAGAGGTACTGTCCGCAGAAGAAAAAGAAGCAGACTTATTTCCATACTGAATGGCAGAAGTTTTCAATCCAGCCTCTGTATAAAGGTCGAATTCCATCTTTGTAACACCAGCGAGATTCTCTTTCTCGCTCAATAGATTGGCATCGTTGGAGAGGAGGAGAACTACTTTAGAATTATGAATATCAGATCCATTAGTGTTTATCTTATATTGGAAAAGATTTGCATAAGCACCATAGCTAGCCTTGTCTTTATTGTATAAAATATAATTGCTTTCTATTTTATGAGCTGCCCAATCATAATCGTTGTTAATTGTATGATTAAAATTATCGTTGTTACTGATAGTCCAACTAGTTATATCACACTTACCTCCATCTTTTACGAAATAGAAACAAGCATAATTATAATTATTTAAAATAAAAGAACTCCATTGCAATTCCAATGGGGTATCACCTATTACGTACGCACCATCACTCGCCCAGCCTTTCGCTGGCACCATTGCCAACGAAAGGAAGAGGATAAGAAAAGATAATATGTTTTTGATTTTATTCATAGCGGTAGAATTTACGTGTATAATGTTTACGAGCAGCAAAGGCTGTTAAATCTTTGGTGAAGAGGAGTTTATACTTCAAGGACTTCTCTGCCGTCACTGGGACGGTGAGCATATAGAGGGCACTCTTTTTATTAGCGGCATCGCCCTTGAAGACTCCTTCTATCAAGCCGGTCTTGGTATTCCAAGCCGGGAGGTTCTCGAAGACCTCATTGGCATCCGTTGCCGAAGCATCCTCTGTGCCGTCCTCATTGATAGGCACCAAAGTCATCTTAGAATAGTCGATGCCTGTTACCTCAGAGTCATCACTCGCCTTCAGCACTTTAGGCTTGATATGAAATTCCTCCTCTGGATAATAGCAAGTATACGAGAGGGTCGTTCCATTATCCGTCAAGGATGGATAGAGACCGATTGCTGAATAAGCTTGGACTTCAAACTTCAGCTTATAATCATCGAGCGATATTGGCAAGATATGATGATCGTTGCGAGCTATCGTCGTCCAATCCTTAAATAGGGCGTAACGCTGAATGCCGTTCGATGTATTCAAGTTTACAATGAAATACTTCGAGGTCTTGCCTGCAAGACTCTCATTGACATAGAATGACACTTCGTTCTCCGTCTTATAATCCTCTGTATTTGCCTCTATTGTCAAAGGAGAAGGCAATGTATAAGTATAGCTGGAACTTTCTGCCGTAGTAGCAAGATTTGGCTCACAAACTACTTCATCTTTGTTTACATCGCTATGCTTTGGCAGCAACATGATGTTATCAGCATCATCAGCAGTAGTAGGATTCTGGGTAATATCGTTGAGCGTAATGCTATTGATTACCAAAGGTGTACGACTAGGATTCTTAAATTTCAATGTTATCTTGGCTAGCATTCTCACTACCCAAAGAGCAGAAATACTAGGCTTGCCATCAGAATTAATCGTTACCTCCTGCTTGTTGATCATCGGGATACCCTTGCTATCGGCTGAAGTCACATCGAAGCCATTTCCATTCATCCTCCAAGTCTTATTTTCGAAATCGACAGAAGCCCCCTGGCTGATGCCTAATTCATCTGCGGAAAGGTTGGCAAAAGAATAAACCTGATAAGTTTCGCCATTGGTAAGTCCGGTAATGGTAACATCATCCTTGATACGATGACCTTCGGCTACAGACTTGTTCTCAGCGAAAGATACCACCTTGTTATCTTTTACGAAAGCCACCACCCAACTCTTCATGTTCTCAGCGTCAGTGCCATCCGTCCATGTAGGCGTAAGAGCTCGGCTCACCTTGGCAGAAGAGGTAGATAGCGTGAGATGGAGGGTGACTTTGCCAGCCTGGCTCTCGCTCCCTCCTCCACTTATAGGGTCAGCAATGTCTGTGGAGCAAGCCGTCATCAAGGCTAGCACCACAAACATCAATGCTGCATATATCGTTCTTATCGTCTTCATTCTTTTGTTATTTAAAATCAGACTATTTCGTTTATTTTCTCACTAATTTGTGCTTGTTGATTTGTTTTTACAGACTACATTGTAGCCTCTTCGTGGGTATAGGTTGCCCACTTCCTCACATTGATGGTAAGCTTTAAGCCATCTTCTTTGCCTGTAACACCATCTATGCGAACTCGATAGATGTTGTTGCGCACGATACCGTAATGCATCGGGTCGCTAGTAGTGCCATTGCCGTCTGGGTCGCTATGGCGAATAACATAAGTATAAGCTTTGTCGGTGCCTGTAGCTCCATCTTTTGGATGCGAAGTCTCACCTGCAGCCTTTGCCGCCTCAGTGGCCACAACCCAGTCATTCTTCTCATAATATTTTCCTTTGAAGACCAAGCCTGTGGCATACTGTTCATTATTATCAAATGATGTGTTCTCCTTTACGTAGTCGAGGATATAATAGGCTGTTTCAGGATCGTATGGGTCAGCGGCTTTGCTGCCCGTTGAGTTTGTATGAGTCTTGCCTGCATTCCTAGTCTTATAGAAATCCTCATAAGTTGCAGTAGCCCAATATTCTGCAGTGTTCTTTGGATACGAGAATGTAGCTTGGCTCTTGTCTAGAGATGTAGGGTCTACCACATAGTTTGTGCTCTTATTATTCACATCCTTTTCTAAGCCTAGATAGGTCAAGTCAGTCAAATTCTTATCAACTGCTGTACGTTTGAAGACATATTCCTTTGAAGACAAGACATTATATGGACGCACATACTCCAACATAAAGCCACCTATCACATTTGAGCCTTCGGTAACATCATAGCAATAATTACAATAAAGATTATTCTTATCAAGATTGTAACGAGGAACATGAGGCAAAATATCAATACGTACGGCCATTCGCTCTATCTCATGGTCGATGACATAAGGATCTTCTTGTGTCCCACTACCGCTCTTATATGTCATAGAACTCTGGCCATGAGAAGACATAACAAATGATGAGAAACCTGTAAGGTCACCTTTTTTTGTGAAAGAAGCATCATCACTACGATTAAAAACATTAGTAATCAGCTGTTCTCTTACCTCTGCAATGGTTCTGCCACGATATTCTGACAAATCATTAGTATTGGCTATAACCAGGAAACGAAGATTTTTATTGTCCAAGAACTTAGGGTCCACTTCTACTGCAATTGTACGCTTGCCATCAGTTGTAACACTTGGAAAATAGACAACCTTCTCTATTCTAGCGTTGCCATCTGTTAAATCCGTCTTAGAAGAGGTATAAAATAGTAAGGACAAATTACTTACTTGTCTCTCATATGCTTCGCCACTAAAATCTCCGTTGCCATGCTCTCCTCCCCAAGGATTAGGTTCGAAAGTATAATCTTCCGCTCTTGTTGAAGCATCATTTTCACCATTCACATGAATGGCAACAGAAAGGTATACTTTCTCATCCTGAGGCACAGGCGCATCACTGGCAGTATCGCTCGCACAGGATGCAAGCGACATCACCAGCCAAAGGGCTAGGAATAAATGGGTTATAGTTTTATTTCGCAACATTTACTTGAAGTTTTTATCTCATAAAGCTTTTGCCCTTACAGGGCGTAATCCTATTTTGTCACATATACCCAGGGGGTTGCCCTGGGCTAGGTGCTTTTGGGCTTTCAGCCCGCATAGTCCACTTAATGTAGTACTAATTTAGATCCTCCAGCTGGATGCGCTTGCTCCAACTCAATACATTCACCGAGATGGTGATGTAGCAGTACTTCAACTTGCCACCCTGGATGAAGAACTGGAGCTTGTAGTCGTAGGCGCGATCTAGAAACTCCTGGGCATCGTAGTTGTACTCCTCGCTGGTGCGAAGACGGCTCAGCAGATCGGGCAGATTCACGTTGACCACCATCTTGCCTGTTTCCTTGCTCTTAATGAGCAGACGGCCGTCTTGATTGATGTCATTGTGCTTCAGGATGCGGGAGGTCATGAAATCGGCATGGGCGGTCTTGCCTTGCTCGGTTTCATCCACCGTGTTCCATGTGGCATGAGGAGTATAGACGAGCTTGCGGCTCTCATCGAGCGAATTGTCCCAGAGGATACGGGCATTGTGGTCTTCGATGGTCATCTCGTAGTTGGCGATGTCCATGTCTTGAGGCGAGTCGAGGTCGCGCAAGGCAACATTGATTTTCTTGGTGTCTCGTATCAATGGAATGGTGGCATAGGCTGGCTTCGAGGATGTCACCTCCACTCCATCCAACAGCTTTCCATGCCATAAGGTGTCGAGAGGCAAACTATTATTCATCACTTCGTCGTAATCGCCACGGTTTTCGTGTTCGAGGTTTACCTCTAGCTTGTGAAGGTCGTCGTTCTTTGCCGAAGGTTCGGTACGAACGAACTTGGCACGAGAGGTCTGCATCTGGTCGGCGTAAGCGTTCTGTCCAGCGAGGGCGAGGAACTGGTATTTGCCCGGCTGCAGGTTCTCGATGTGCATCACATAGTTAGGGTCTTTGAGGGGCGATGATAGCGCAGAATTAGTCTCGGTCTGGGAGGTTACGAAGTGGCCGTCCTCATCGAACACATACAGCGTGACCTGGCCCACATGGTCTGGAAACATGTCGGCACGCTGAAGGTTGTAGTCGTACTTGAACTTCACGTATACTCCATAAGGGCAGTCTTGGTAGTCCTGGTGCCAGTAGTCGTGGCAGCCGGTCAAGGCTATCAGTGTGATGGCAGCCGCCATCACTCCTTTCATCCATTTACATATATTCTGCGCTATCATATCGCTCATCATCGTTATATTTTACATATATTTTTATTGACCGAGAATGGTACTCTGGGTACGCTTAGCCCATGAGAGGACGTTGATCTTGACAGAGATGTAAGCAGCCAACTCATCGTCTGTTTCGCCTGTAACCTTAGGAACAACAGGAGAACCCAATTTCTTAATACCTGTGACCTCAACGTTATACCAGTTGTTACGGAGAACACCATAACGACCAAGATAGTTTCCTTCTTTATTTTCATCTGGATATGCGCCTGTAGATACTGTAGGATCAGGGGTCTCATGATCTCTCCAAGGAGTTAAATCATCACCGAAGTGCTTGATTCTTACAGGATAATAAGAAATACCATTTGCATAAGTTGCCACCTTGATGCCAGTAATCACCCCATTGACTTCTTGTGTTGTAGCTGGAGCTGTGCCAGATGTATACTTGGCTGCACCTGTAAAATTGATGTTAATAGTTGGCGGATTATTACCTGCAGTTGATGCCACGGTTACATCAAGATCTTCCTCACCAATTGTCTCACCTGTCTTCAAGCCATTTTTTATCCAATTTTGTACAGTTGTATTATTCAAGAAAGCTTCCTTGACAGCTTTCTTCATATTTTCTTCTGTAAGCAAACTATTCTCATTGTCATTAACAACATAGAAAGTTTTCCCGTCTTCTTGAATTTGAGCTGCCACAATGACACGTGTCGTGACATCCTGATTTTGCTGGCCTACAGTAAATGTATTCTCTAAGCAATAATCTACATCACCCAAATTCTTCAAACTGGTTGGAGCGGAGCCACCTATAGTGTTAAAATCAGTTGTCAAGTCAGTTGGTTTTGTGTCATAGTTTGGATCTTGAGCCCAATAAGTACGATAAAGACTCACTCCATTCTCTACAGCATTGTCACCTACGAAACGATATTTCTTCGTAAGTGTGCTCAATGTTGAGTTAGAAGCCAAACTTAACCATTTGTCTGAACTTGCAGTATTTCTGAGATAATATGATTTCTTATTGGTATTATCCAATATCCAGCCCTTGATTTCGTACTTTGCTTTGCTATTGTCTGTTAACTGACCTGTAGTGGCATCAGCCGTAACATCAACTTTAGCCAATGCTCTCTCCACATAAACATTAGCGGAGGTATTTGCCTTAGCCAATGCCTCTGTGTCATAAACATGGTCCTTGTCGATTTCAGCAGCAGTTATCACCTTTGCACCAGTAGGTGCATCAGATCCACCCTTTACAGAAGAAAGAGGAGCGTTCATCATCAAGAAACCTACTTTTTTCCAATCTTCAGCAGAAGTAGGAGTCAACTGCAAGCCATATAAATCGGAAATTTTCTTTGCTGAATCAAAATCCTCATTATTGACCTTCAAAGTAGCATTATCATCATCAACTGCCAATGTACCATTATCATTAAGCACAACTATAGCATAGAACTTATTGTTGGCGTTTTTCAAGCCATTATTCAATTTCTGAGTAATCGTCGTATTAGTGGTAATATTATCTGTTGTAGTACCAGACATATTCATATTAAGATTATTCAGTTTATATGCAGCAGTAAAAGTCGCAGAACTTTCGTCTGTACCTTCAAAAAGAATCAAAGTTCCATTTTTAACCTCATATTCATTTGTAGTACCATCTTGAAAATCATCATTAGCCGCACGGTTTACAGTGCCACTTCGAGTAGGCAAATTCAAAGAAAGCGCAATATAGCCGCTACCATTTTCGTTCGCTCCAGTGCCCCCACTATTCAAGTCATCGCTACTTGAGCACGCTCCGAGCATCAGGCCTGCCAATGCTGCGGAGAATAACATAGTTTTCTTCATAATTTTAAAAAAGTTATTTGATTATTAATTTGTTTGTTTCATCTTTTACCGATTTACCAGTTGCCGGTCTTCAACTGCTTGTATACCTTGCGGGCGTTCTTTGCCTCGGCACTCTCGCCTGCCTTGTCGAGATATGGCTTGGCGGCATCGGCATCACCGGCGTTCAAGCGGATGATGGCGGCATTCAGATTGGCGGTCTCGTTGTCTGGGAACATACGGACGGCGGTCTCCATCACTTCGTTAAAGTCCTTGCTGCCAGGCTCGTAGGTCTGAGCCACCATGAACATTTCCTCTTGACTGAGCTGCTGCGGCTTGCTCTTGATGATTTCCTTCGCCTCCTCCACATTAAAAGGCTTCACCTTGTAGGTAATGTGATAGTCTGAGTGGCGCAGCGCAGGATACCAGGTATCGAGCATGAAGCGATACTCCGAAGGATACTGTTTCTTGATTTTCCACTCACGGGCATCCGGGGCGAGACTCTCGTCGTTGGCTATGGCGAGAATCTCCGACTTATGCTCCAGATTGCTCTCCTGGATGTACTTGCGCAAGCCATCCCAATCCTCTGCCGTAGAGGAAACCGTGAAGAGGCTGTTAGGCAGGTTCACCATGCGACGTACATACTCAGTGAGCGTCTTGGCACGGTTCTTTGCCAAGTAATCGTTGTGACTATAAGGGCTTTCGGGCGAAGCGTATCCATGAATATTGATACTGCTCACCTCTAGATTTTTATCATCTTTCAAGGCGTTGATGGTGCGCACTATGCTATCCAGCTGGGCTGGATTGCGACGATAGTCGGCATGGAGCTCGATGCGGTCTACAGGGAAGTCGATGTAGGCACGCTTGTCGAGATGGCGCACCTTGACTGCCTCCACCGCTGGCTTGACGAAAGCCACTTGTGGCTGGCGACGACTGCGCATCGTGAAATCATTGCCACCTTCCAAGTCGCCACATCCACAGAGGTCCTCGTGCATGTTGAGATCGAAGTTCTTGATTTGCTCAGACAGTGGAATGGTCGCCTGATAGCTCACGGTTTGTGGCTTCTTGTTGTTGCGACGCACCACAAGCGCCTTGGGCGAGAGGTTCAAGTGCTTCCTGCCCACCCCACGCTCGTACATGATTTGCTGGCGACGACCATTGATGACGATTTCCGGCATCTTCAGCTTCCACTGCACGGTCTTGATCATCGGCGTATAGATGAGCTGGGAGTTGGAGGGGAGATTGAGCGAATCGAGATTGAGGTCCATTGCCACGGTGACATAGTTGTCGTGATGGGACATCTGTACATTGGACACCTGAATCTTGTTGGCAGCCAACTTCACCTGATGGCAGTCCTGCGCAAAACTTGCAGGAGCCACCAACGCTGCTATATATAATAAGGTGTATTTCTTGAAATCTTTCATTGTGATGTAGCATTAAGGAGTTTATAACATATATATGAGCGAGAGGGCTGCCTTGGTAGGCCCCACGTAGTTGTCGTGAGAACGGCCTTCCTTCTCACCACAGGTGCCACACTTAAACTTGTCGTACTGGATGTAATCGTAGCCCAAGCCCAGCGAGGTCTCCAGGTTCCAATGCTTGGAGAGCGGCCACTGATAGCCTGCCGTTACGCCGCCGCCGAGGAACCAGCCCTCGTAGCGATGGTCGCGAAGCCCTTTCTTCAAGCCGAAAGGCAACTTCACACCGCCAGCATTGAACTGACCGCCCATGCCGTGTACGCCCAGGAACCAGCCATTGAAGCTCTGGCAGAACCAATAGCGATACTCTGGCTGCAACACCCAGTGGCGAATGCTCGACTGGTCGCCGCCCGACTGTTTCCAAGGATTAAGGCCGAAGAAGACCTGAGCGGTATGCTTCTTGCCTACCGCCGCCTCAAGTCCGATATTGGGAGTGGTTGTGGCCCAATACAGAAAATTGGTTTTCGCACCGATGTTTTGCGCATGTATTGCGATAACAGAAAACATCAGTAACAGCATTGCTAAAGATAATCTTCTCATCATCATCTAGTTGTATATTTAATAGGTTTATATTTTCGTTAAATTACTTTGCAAAAATAGAAAATATTTCCCAATTTAGGGGGGGGCGAAAGTTAAATGACGTTAATTGTAATAAAAAAGAAACATTTATGAACGTTTTCCATATTGTAGGAAATACAATCATGCAACATTTTATACCATTACCGTGCTCATTATTTAACTATATTTATTTTGCCATCTCGCCGCTTTGTATTAACTTTGCAAGTCGAACAATGAAATACGAAAAATTCACATCATGGCAAGAAGACTGAGAAAGAAAAGAATCGCTATCATATTAATCGTGTTTGTAGGCATCATCGTATGGACGACACACAGCTGCGTGTCGCGCTGCACATCCTCATCAAGCAAGGAAAAAGCCGAGGACACCATGCCCCAAGCCCATCTCAACGACTCACTACGTAATGTCCTGTTTCAGGACATAAGGTACCACGAGATGGATTCCATCGTGGAGCGTTACCTCAAACGTTGGGAAATCAACGGCGCCCAGCTAGTCATCACCCGCAACGACTCGCTGTTTTATGCACGGGGCTTCGGATGGGCCGACAAGGAGAAGGGCGTGAAGATGGAACCCAACATGCTGATGAGATTCGCATCCGTGAGCAAGCTCATCACTGCCACGGGCATCATGAAGCTCTGGGAAATGAAGAAGTTGCGCATGGGCGACAAGGTGTTCGGACCGAAGGGCATCCTCAACGACACCACCTACTGCAACAGCATCAAGGACCAGCGATACTACAACATCACCGTGGAACAACTGCTGAGACACAAGGCCGGATTCAACAACTATGCCGGCGACCCAGTATCGAACACCCGATTCATCATGATGCAGAACCACCTGACCCAGGCTCCCGACCACAAGACACTGCTCCGCATCTTGCTGAAACGCCATTTGGGCTATACGCCAGGCGAAGGCAAGTGCTACTCCAACCTCGGCTACATGATTCTATCGATGGTAGTAGAGAAGAAGAGCGGCATGAAATATGAGGACTTTATCCAGAAATATATCCTCCACCCTGCCGGCTGCTACGACATGCACATCGCAGGCACCTATCTGAAGGATCGCCGCCCCAACGAGACGAAATATTACATGCACCAGGGCAGCATCCCTGTATATGAATACAATAACAGTGGAAGAATGGTGGAGAAATGTTATGGCGACACCGACCTGCCTCGCCTATCGGGCGCAGGAGCGTGGAGTGGCTCGGCAGCCGAGCTGAGCAAGCTCATCGCCAGCATTGACGGAATGCCACACGTAAAGGACATCCTTTCGCCACAGAGCGTGAAGTTTATGACAACAGAGCAACCCAACCACGACTACTCCATCGGTTGGAACTACACGCCGCAGCCAAAGAGCAACAAGCCTTGGATTCGCACAGGTTCGCTCGCAGGCACCTCTGCCCTCGTCTTGAAATATCCCGACGGCCAGTGCTGGATTCTCATCACGAACACGTCGACCTGGAAGGGCCACGGTTTCAGCAACGACACCATGGCTTTCTTCGAAAAGCTCAGAAAGAAATATATGGCAACCATGCCACGAAGAGACTTGTTTGTATAAAGTATAGGATAGAAAAAAGATGCAGCTCTCAACATATGTTTGAAAGCTGCATCTTTTCATTTTTTTAATCAAATTGAAAAATGTAAATCAGAATAATCTGCCACCATATTAGTCTCATACTGCAACATAGTTTCTAACTTTTCCATAGTTCTTTCACTTCTCGAATTAATGATTTAGGATTTCGTCTCAAATCCAAAATTTTAAAGACACGAACTTCATCCTTCTCTGCATCGTAACCATAAATCAACTTAAAATTATGCATAAAGTTAGCTCCTCGATACCGACAAAGACGTGTTTACCAATCATGGCATATGGATAAGACTCAGGCATTACCAATAATCTCCGATAGATAGCATCAATAGCTGTATAGCATCGATTGGCCGTGGCCTTTCCAAATTCCAACAAAGCAGATTCAATGAGTTTATCTAAATCTGACTCAAAAGACTGAGTAGTTTTTACCTGAGCCATGGATACTTTTCTTTTAGTCTTCTATCCATTTCATCCTAAGAAATCCAATAATTAGGATCATCCCAATGAGCCTCAACTTCTAAGATGGCTTGCCCAAGTTCCTCCTCATTATGGGCAAAATTAGGAAAAAATGGGAGTTCTATCTCTTCATCATCATCGATTTCTGCTACATCACGCCCTCCTCTTGCCAAGACGGCAGTGTCTTGACTTGCCATTCTTGGATAAGCAGCAGGTTCTTGAGCCATTGTACCTTCCAAATTTTCTTCTAGTAATTTATACTTTTTCATACGCCATATAATTTTTTGCAAAGATAAAAAGAATAATCGAATATAGCAAAGAAAATCAGAGAAAAATGAAATTTTCAACCAACAAGCAATTTTGACCGTCACATGAAGGAAGAGAGCCCAAAAGGAAGAGGAGTTTTGCCCAACTATCTCGGTTGAAAGCCCTCTTACCGCTGAGCAAAAGTGCCCGCCGCCTCGGGCAGAGTTGGGCAAAGATAGAGAAACGTTTTTATGGGGTTAATAACATTTTTACTAAATTATAACAACAAACATGTTTCATTTCTTATTTCGGGCATTATAGACATAAAAATGCACCCCTCAAAAGAGAGATGCATCCATAATTAAAGAGGGTAACTCTATTAGAAGCCCCATTTATTTTTAATAGTATTGGGGTCGTAGGCTGAACTTTCCACACGCTTCTCGATGTCATCAGGAAGATTACAGAAAAAATCAAGACCAGTCAACTCTTCCAACTTCTTGATATTGACAACATGCGACTTCACTGTTTCGCTAGAAGGATAATCAGCCTTGTGCTCAAACCAAAAACCGATAGCTTGATAACCCTTGCTGTTTTTCAACAAGACCGCACAGAAGAAAAATTTTGGCACAATAAAGTTGCCTGGACTTGTATAGCCATAAATGTGTTCCGCATCATCTATTGTTGCACCCTTGCAAACATAAAGCGTATCATTCTCGTGCGAACTCTGGGTACTCATATCGTAAGTTAGGAAGTTGCGCACCTGTTTCTCCATATCCTCCCATATACCAGAATTAAAACTATGCACTTGTGGAAACATATTGGTCATAAAGAAAGTTTGCCCATTGGCATCTTGGCTATAGATACGGTCTTCAGAAGCAACTATATGTCCACGGTCGTAACCGCTCTTACTATACTCATTATTCACAGGAGCCTGCAAATCAGCATCTACATCAGGGTCTTTTTGGAATGGGTCACCAGTCCATGTCTTACCCATCCAAGTGGAACCCTCCCACTGTTTACGTGTCCAATTCTTAACGTTGTTAGACTTATATACCTCATAACAGCACCAGCGTGCCGATTTTTTGCTTAAGTCATAACAAGTGGAATAATTAACACCAAAATCTGCAGTCTTGCGAACCAAGATGACATTTTCGGTAACACCATTAGTCTCTATCTTCGGAAACTCCAATCGGGTAATCTCAGAAGGAAGATTTCCTGAAACTACGTTCTTGTTTACGTTTTCCACTTTGCCAGTTGAGCCACCCGAATTGTTGTCATCATCGTTACTACAAGCTGCAAAAGACAAAGTCAACACAGTGCATAAAAATAGATTAAATTTAGAGATCTTCATATTGCTGATTAATAAAACTAAAAAGTTTGATACTTAAAAAAAGATGCATCCCTCAATGCAGAGAGATGCATCCCCATTCGAATATAATTGATGATGTAGCTTAGTCCTTAGTATAGAAGAAAGCACCACCAACCTGGTTCAAGCCTTTGTAAGAGGTACGATAACCAATGATGGTAATCTTGTCACCCTCTTTCAATCCAAGTTTTGCAAACTGCTTTTTCTCAGCATCCTTGGCTATGAGAAGACCATAAACATAAACCTCACCAGTCTCATCCTTCAAGCCGAAATTACCATAATTCTTCAAATCAGTTGTAGATTCGCTAGAAGTAACGATGGTACCAGAAAGGCGATAATACTTATCTTTACTCTCTGGAGCAGCAAGGAACTGTGCTACGGTAAGTTTCTCCAATTCAGAAGCCTTATAAGATGACTCGTATGTTGCACCCTTGGTCTGAGGTTTTCCTTTGTATGCTCCACGGGCAGCCACGAGAGTGATAATGTCACCTTCCTTCAGACCTAACTTCTCGAAATCACCTGCCGCACCAAGACCATAAACGGTGGTAGAACCAGAATAGTCTGTCAGTGTAAACTCTGGCTTAGAAGCATTCTTAATCTTAGAAATCACACCAGTAAGACGATACTGAGCAGTACCCTCTTCTGCTGCATTAAACTCTGCAATCGTTATTGGTACGATAGATCCTTCTTGGCTAATCTCTGCAGAAACTGTAGAACTCTGCTTGCCAGAAGTGGAAGTAAATCCGATGGTAGAAGTACGAGCTCCACCAGCGTTAGCCTTCGCCTTGAAAGTAGCAACAGCAGAAGTTCCCTTGGTAACGATGCCTGTCAGTGACAGCCAATCTTGGTCGGCTTCAGGAACATCAACGGTCACACCTTCGCCCTTCACGGTAAGGTAAACCTTGAACTCTCCACCCTGCTTTGCTAAATTACTCTCCTTGACAGAATCAACCTTGACCAAAGACTTAGTATAACTCAAAACAGTAACGTTAACAAGCTCTACAGTACCATTGTATGTCGTCTTCGGTCCCTGAATAGTTACCTCATCACCTTCTTCCAGCTTCAAGCTAGAGAAATTTTTCTCACCACCATTTTTATCAAGCGTACCATATACATAAACCTCGCCAGTACCATCATTGATGTACCAGTTGCCATAGGTGGTGTTAGAAATCTTGGTCATGGTACCCTTCACCTTGTAAGTATCGCCATCAGGACCAGCCAAGACTTGTGCACAAGTAGAGAATGGAGGATTCAAGACACCCTGAATAACAGTGATATACTGAATCTGAGTACCACTAACCAACATAAATGTACTATTATTGGCACCTTTGGTAGCATTGGCATTGAAAGTTACAGTAGTAGTTCCGGCAGAGCCACTCTTGCAAGATGATGTAATCCAAGCAGGGATAGAGTCCTGGGCCACACCATTCTTGTCCTTGGTCATAAATTTCCAATCTGCAGCCGATGTCACATCAAAGCTAACCTGACCGCCCTCTTGAGGGATAGACAAAGAGGACTGAGAAACCTGAAGTGCTCCAAGCTGTCCCAACTCCTTATCATCGCCACAGCTTGCAAGCAAGCTGATAGTAGCGACGAACATAATAAATAAATATTTAAATTTCATATTTTCTAAACTTTAAAATTAGAAGATGTAACGGAGACCTACAGAAGCATACCAGCACTGACCGATAGCATGGTAAGGCACGAAAGTCTTGGTATCACCATTGATAGACTTGATAGTAGAGAAGGTAGCATAGCCCTCTGCATCCTGACCTTCATACCGCAAAATACGTGGGTCTGAACCAATCTCTGGATTCAAGTACTTCATCACACCCCAACTAGAATTGAAGAAATTGAGTACGTTCTTCATATCAAAGCTCAACTGGAGAGTGTTGGTATGCTTAGCAATATTAAACTTGAAATCATGCTTGTAGCTGAAGTCGATGCGGTGTACCCAAGGAGAATAAAGGCTATAAGCCTCAGCATATTCACCCTGATGATTTTTCAGATAGCTATTGTTGTGAACATAGTCCATGAAACGAGTCTTGTCATCCTCAGAAACAAATCGGAATTCATTATTAGCCACCTGTGCATCTGTTGGAATATAAAGAGCATCATAGTTATAGCCATCGCCATTGATATCGTTTACTGTCATATAAGAGTAGTTGTAGCCACCACGCCATGCCTCATAGATGAAGCTGTAGTGGTTGTTACTCTTATCATGAATGGTTGCAGATGCAATGATACGATCAGGAGTTACGTTCTGACCATTGTGCAACTTGATGTTGTTTGGACCATAAACAGTAGAGATATAGTTCAATACAGAAGAAGCGTTAGAACCAGGAAGAGAAGTAACCTCCTTAGATACTGTATGCGTATATGCTGCCATCAAGCTAATCCAGTCTGCTGGCTGGGCATTAACCTGTGCAGAGAAAGACCAACCATATCCTCGGCTAGTATTCTCAAGAACATAAGCATGAGTACCAACCTGTGAGCCACTTGGATAGACAGGACGATTGTCGGCACCATTAAAGCGTGGGAATCCCTTGGCATCCTGAACGCTCCAATCGGTAAGAGTTGCAGCATTCAAAGTCTTATTGAAAATACCCTCTACAGATACAGACATTGGGAATGATACAGGAATCTGATAATCAACTGCCAATGAAGTCTTCCATACCTGTGGCAACTTGAACTTGGAATCCACGGCTGAAATAGCTGAAGGGACGGTGCCATCCTCAGGAGTGATGTTCTCTGGATAACCCATACCAATGAGCTTCTCACGAAGAGCTGCAGCTGTTGGTTTGCCATTTGCATCGGTAACAAGACCGCCAGCAAACTGGTTCATATCTGTGTTCTTAGCGTTGAGCTGTGCCTGATACTGTACCATACCAGAGTTGGTAGGCAAGTTGGTGAAGAACACCAAAGGCAAACGACCCTGGAAGAAACCAGTACCGCCACGAACCTTCAATGTCTTGTCGCCCAAAACATCATATACGAAACCGATACGTGGAGAAACGGTCAAAGAGCTGCCTGGCCACTTACCAGTATCGATATGACGACCGTTGTAGTCAAGGTCGAGGATGGCATTGTTTGTCATCAAATCGGTATTGTTGAAGAAAATACCATCCAAACGAAGTCCGTAAGTAAGCTTAAACTTACTTGTCATCTGCCATTCGTCCTGAGCATATATACCAGCCTTATTGTACTGAACACGAGCTGCAGGAGCAGACTCGCCACCATAACCATATGTCAAACAAACGATTTCTGGAGCACGCTCATTCAAGAAGTCATCAAGACTCTTATAACGATAGTAACCAGAACCATTACGCATATAAGCGTTATCAGCCATCTGATGCTCAAAATTGAGACCAGCGATGATCTTATGACTACCAAGATAGTAAGTCACGTCATCCTTGATATTCCATACAGTATTGTGTACAGCATTGTTCCATGTAAACAACTCATAACCGAGTGCCATATAGTTGTTGGTACCATCAGCGTCAGCTGTGCCATCCACACTCTTCTGACCACCATCGAGAATATCGATGAATGGGAACTCTGAGGAGTTAGTGAAACGGGTATCATCCAACTTAGAATATGTGAACAAGAACTGGTTAGACAGATTGTCTGAGAAACGGCTGTTCAAGTCGAGAGACCAAGAATTCACAAGGTTGTCGTTGGCATACATTGTGTTGGCAAAAGCCATAGAATACTGAGACATACGAGCACCAGCTGCACGAGAGCCACCATCCATAGAGGATGCGTTAGGAGACTGCCAAGAGCGATTCTTGGTATAATTGTAACGCAAAGCCAAGTGGTGCTGGTTGGTAATATTCCAATCCAAACGGAAAAGAAGTTTATAGTTACTCTCATCTGCAGGGAAATTTGTCCATGAGCCTGTATCATAACCATATTTATTCTTAACATATTCAGAAACTTTCTGGAGGTCAGAAAGCTTGGTACGAGAGATATAGTTCTCGCCATCGCCGATTCCATCCTCAGAACCTCTCCAACGGTTAACGACTGTTGGAGTCTTAATCATTTCACCATTGGCGAAGAAGAAGAGCTTATTTTTTACGATAGGACCACCCAAAGTGAAACCCCACGTAGTCTGCTGGTCTTTCTCACGGGCACCTGAAATCTGCTGACGTTCAATAGCATCGCCACGCATATTTTCATTCTTGTGATAAACATATGCAGTACCCTTAAAGGTATTGGTACCAGACTTTGTGATTGCATTGACGCCACCACCCACGAAGTTTGTCTGTCGAACATCGTAAGGAGAGATAACAACCTGCATTTCCTCGATTGCATCAAGAGAAATTGGGCTGCCACCACCTGGGAGCTTGGAAGTAAGACCAAAGTTGTTGTTGAAGTTAGCACCATCCACAGTGAAGTTGGCTGTACGACCATCGGCACCTGCGAATGACATTCCATTTCCACCATAAGGAGAAAGACGAGTAATATCAGTAATGCTACGGCTAACAGTTGGCATGTTAGCAATCTGAGAATTAGAGATATTGGTGGAAGCACCGGTCTTCTCTACACTAAACTTAGAGCCTTTAGCAACGACAACAACTTCACCAAGTTGCTTAGCGTCCTCATCAAGGGTCTCATTCAAATTGTAAGTCTCACCAAGTTGGAGAGTTACCCCTTTAACCACTTTGGTCTTATAACCAATGTAGCTAATCTTAACCTCATAAGGTCCACCAACACGCATACCATTAATAGTGAACATACCATCAATGTTGGTTACGGCATTGTAACGAGTTCCTGAAGGAACGTGAACAGCCTCAACTGTAGCTCCAATCACGTCTTCACCATCTGCAGTTACAATACCACTCAATCCTGAGGTTGTAATCTGTGCCATTGCTGTGGTAACCATAAAGGCCAGCAAAGCAATGAGTAAATGCAATCTTTTCTGCATACCTTTTTTTGAAAAATTAGTTAATAACTTGAGGCATAGACCTCTTTTTAAATTTAACGCTGCAAAATTAGTGAAAAAATTCGATATAAATGTTACGAGAATGTTAAAAAGTGATTTTCGGGATAACAAAAAAATCCGCATTAAGTAAATAATGCGGATTTTCTTCGATTTGTTATTTTATCGGGCTTTTTGCTTACGGTTTTTTCCGAGCTATTCCTTGCGCTTCCAGATGTTAATCACCTTGCGACGAATGGCTACGATATTCAACACCGATACGATGAGGAACAGCAACAAGCCCAGACAGATGGCTGGCAACATCGTACCCTCGGCGATGTCAGGGAAGATGGCCTCGATGAAGTCCATGTAATAGCCTCTCACGAAGAAGAGGATAATCCAGGCGATGATGAGCACGACAATATTCAGCGAGATAGTGAGTATCTGGTATGGACGAGACACATCGTTCGGGCTGTAACCTATCAGGAGCAGGTTCTCCAACTTACTAGAGTTCTTCTGCACCAAGAGGTAGATGCTGAGCATCAGGATGTAGAAACTCAAGATGGAGATAACGAGTCCGATAATCATCACCATCGACACCATCATGCGCAAGAAGTAGGTGGTCTTCTCGGCATCGAGCTTGTCGGTCTCCACCTCATAGCCGTTCTGGTCGAGATACTTGGTGATGTTCTCGTCGCCAGGATTGCCCACCTCCACTATCAAGCGGTTAGGGTCGCTTTGCTGGCCAGGCGCAAACTCCTGGTTGCTCCAATCCATGAATGCCTGGGGCACGAGGATGGTGTTCAGACGAGAGGAGAAGCCGATGACCTTGCCCTTGAACTGCTCCTTCTTGCCATTATGCTGGATGAAGATATGGAAGTCGATCATTCCCATCAAGCCATCGCTAATCTTTGGCAGCGAGTGGCTCTGGGCGAAGCCGAAGTTATACATATTAATATAGGTACGCGGGAGGATGATTGGCACCTCCTGTGAACCTGGGGTATATTTCCAGTCCTTGAGCGGTACATCGACGAAGCCATCTGGCACACTCTCGAAGAAGAGTTCA
>ERZ808270.375-NODE-375-length-26893-cov-37.422312_pt1 | contig 26893 bp, 24 predicted proteins | sample MGYA00521082_ERZ808270 | MGnify/ENA primary metagenome ERZ808270 (study PRJEB31516, sample SAMN03275594) | gut metagenome | biome: mammalia-associated habitat; material: feces | host: Papio cynocephalus | place: Kenya | collected 2012-07-27 ... | reverse complement strand
AGGAGTTCAACCAGTTCTACCACGACTACAGCATCCTGAATGCTGAGAGCGAGGCTGAGAAGACCACCCGTCTGGTGCTCGCCGCCAACATCGCCAAGATCTTGAAGAACGGTATGGCTCTGCTCGGCATCGAGGTTCCAGAGAGAATGTAATTATCTAGGTAGATAAGGAGTTATGGAGTGAAAGAAACTATGCTTTACTTCATATTCCCTTCAAAATATAATAACCTACAATTTAAGAAAGAATATTGACTATTGACAAATAATGAGCAGCCCCAGAGCCAGACTCTGGGGATTGCTCATTTGCTTTTTATAGACGAATGTTCTTATTTATAATTAAGGTATAAGAAAGAAGAAACATGAGTAACATGCCAGTAAATCCTCCTTCGTGGAGAAATGACACCGTATTACCCTTGCCTAATGAGGTAAGGGCGAACGCTTGGGCGGTGGACGCTGCCTGTTCGGGCAACCCAGGTCCGATGGAATATCAGTGCATCGACCTTCAGACTGGTGCGCAAGTTTTCCACTATGGTCCTATCCACGGTACCAACAATATCGGCGAGTTTCTTGCCATCGTCCATGCCCTGGCACTGATGCAACAGAAGGGCATCACCGACAAGGTAATCTATAGCGATAGCGTAAATGCACAGCTCTGGGTGCAGAAGAAGCAATGCAAGACCAAGCTGGAGCGCAATGCCAAGACCGAACAACTCTATCAGATCATCGCCAGAGCCGAGAATTGGCTCCGCACCCACAACGTCACAACACCTATCTTTAAGTGGGAAACCAAGAAATGGGGAGAGATACCTGCCGACTTCGGAAGAAAAGGATAATCTACACTTCGTGAGAGATCGTGTTATAAGTCACCTCCAATGCACCTCAAAAGGGCAATCAACCCGACTTATGACACATCCTTACGTGCTTAATTAATGTAAAAAGCTCATAAAAAGCCTTATATTTTCTAGTAAAGAACGCAACCTAACGATAAAATCCGTATATTTGCAAAATAAAGCTACGCGCAAAATCAGTAACAACAACTTAAAATTCACAATTATGAAAAAGACCTTATTATTGGCAGTCCTGGCACTGTCTTCATTCAGCGCATTCGCACAAAGCCGAGTAGGAACTACAACTATTCAGCCTAAGATAGGATTGAACGTATCGACCGTAGGTGATGCAGATTGGAAAGCAGGCTTCGCCTTCGGTGCAGAGTTGCAGCATCAGTTTAGCAGAAAAGCAGCCATTGCAGGAGGCTTGATTTACTCTTTCCAAGGAGCGAAATATGATGGCTACGACCACGATTATACATGGAATCCTGGTTATCTTAATATCCCAGTTACTCTTAATTATTATGTAGCAAAAGGATTCGCACTCAAGGCTGGTCTTCAGCCTGGCTTTATGGTCAGCAAGGATGATGCAAAAGAAGTAAACACCTTTGACCTTGCCGTACCGGTAGGTTTGTCGTATGAGTTCGACAATTTTGTATTGGATGGTCGTTATAACATCGGTGTGACCAAAGTGCCAAAGCATGGCGGCGATGGCTATACCAACGTTATCCAATTGACCATAGGCTACAAGTTCAAGTTGTAACCAAAGGAGTCTGAGAACACGGAACTCGCAAAATTTCCCTTCACCCTTCACCATATCGCCGAAATCCCTAGTGTTTATCGGCATTTTGAGGGGTGAAGGGTGGTGAAGGGTAGGTGAAGGGTTGACACAAGCCCTTCACCGCCTTACGCATCTATAATCCAGCATGTTAGACTATATAGGTGAAAGGTGATGGGTAATTCACAAACTAGTCTTCATACCCATGCAAAATGGAAGAAAGAACTCCCTTTTCTCATATTTATTACCTTTGTCTTTTTGCCTCTACTAGGGCAACATATTGCCTAGGCGAGGGCGATATTTTGCCTAGGCGAGGGCAAAAAGCTGCCCCAGAAAGGGCGAAAAGCTGCCTTCGAAGGGGCAAAAAGCGATCACTAAAAATTTGAAAATCTCCTATCGTCGCTTTGTTCCCCTAAGGTAGCCTATCGCAAGATGGCTAGTAATCGGTGATATAGCCTTTGGTAAACATATCATACGACAGAGCCTCCAATTCTGAGAGCGTCATGTGCTCCACGGCATGCTCTATCTTGCGAATCAACTCGTCTCTCTTGAAATCATCGTTATCAGTCAAACGCGATGTAAATCTATTGCTCATCGTTTATCAATGTTAAGTGTTAAATGTTAAGTTGGGCATATGCCATCAATATACTTCACGATACATATTCAGCAAATTCGCTCGTAGGTGTCGATGATGTTTCTATCATACGCCTCGTGGCGAATAAGTTTTACATTCTGAGGAAGCTTGGGTGCTCTGGTTCCGCTAGTTACAACGTTTTCCACAGTTGTGGATAAATTGGTTTCCACTCGGATCTCGTCCCAAAGTCCCGCGTCGAGGAAAGCCTGGTGGGTGATGGCTCCGCCCTCCACTATCAGCGATTGCACCTTATTATTATATAAGTACTCCATGATTTGATGGAGTACAGACTCGTTGCCCTTGGAGAAATCCAACCCCTCGAAGCAAGGATGGTTGCGGTCGATGACGAGGCGCATCGGGTTCTTGCCGCTCCAATCTCTTACGTTGAGCTGACTATGGTCCCGCTCGTCAGTGACTCTCCCCACGAGGATGGCATCGTTCTCGGCACGGAGCTTATGCGAGAGCATCTTGGTGAACGGCGTGGAAATCGCCATTCCATGATACGCATCATCAAGGAAACCATTCGCCGTTTGGCACCATTTCAAGATGATGTATGGTCGCTGATGGGTGTTGTAGGTGATGAAACGCTTGTTGAGTTCCAGGCATTCTGCCTCCAATACGCCCACCGTCACTTCGATGCCTGCCTCACGTATCTTCTGGATACCTCTGCCCTGTACCTTGGCGAAGGGATCTACGCATCCACAAACACATCGGCGAACGCCTTTTCTGATAACCAAGTCGGCACAAGGAGGGGTCTTGCCATAATGCGAACAAGGTTCGAGGCTCACATAGATGGTTGCCTCGTGCAACAGATGCTCATCCTCGGGTTTCACCGAAGCAAAAGCATTTACCTCGGCATGTCCCTCGCCACAGCGCACATGATACCCCTCGCCGATGATTCGCCCATCGGCACTCACGATGACAGCCCCTACCATCGGGTTGGGCTTGGCGTTCTGCCTACCATTTTTCGCCAACTGCAAGCAGCGGCGCATATACATTTCATCAATTTCTTTCTGACTCATAGCATTTTTCTGCATTAATGTTACTCACTTTCGATAAAAAAGCGTACCTTTGCGGTATGAAAACGTATCAGCAACTTTGGCAATCCCTCACCCCCCTGTATGATGCAGGCGAAGCGCAAGCTATCGTCCGCACGGTACTCGACGTGAAGTATGGAATGACCTTAACCGACGTAATCTGCGGCAAAGTTAATGAATTATCCGCAGACGAGGGCATAAAACTCGAAGAAATTGTTGTAAGGCTGCAAAAAGGCAAGCCTGTTCAGTATATTCTGGGACAAGCCGACTTCACAGGAAGGACCTTCCATGTGGAGCCGGGCGTGCTGATTCCGAGGCCTGAAACGGCAGAACTTTGCCATTGGATAGCAGAGGATGGCAAAAAGGAAGAAAGTTTAGGAAGTGTGTCTTCGAAAGATATGAAAAAACAAATTCTCGACATTTGCACAGGGTCTGGCTGCATCGCCATCACGCTAGCCTTGGATTTTCCCGATGCAGAAGTCACAGGGTGGGATATTTCCGAGGATGCCCTCCGCATCGCTCAAGAAAATACCGAAACCTTAGAAGCCAAGAACGTAACCTTGGAGCACCGGGATGCCTTGTCTCTTCCAGAAGAGAAAGAGACATGGGACATCATCGTAAGCAATCCTCCTTATATCTGCGAGAAAGAAAAGGCAGACATGGCAAAGAATGTCTTGGATTACGAGCCGAGCATCGCCCTCTTCGTACCCGACGAAGACCCACTAAGGTTCTATCGAGCCATCGCTGAGTTTGCTTCCTTGCATTTGCACCACAAAGGCTTGCTCTACTTTGAAATCAACCCTCTCTATGAAAAAGAAACAAGAGAAATGCTCGAAGGGTTCGGCTTCAGAGACATCGAGACTAAGGAAGATTCTTTCGGGAAAAAGAGAATGATGAGAGCAGTTTGGGCCTAGAAGGAAACGGGCTGAAAGCCCAAAAGCACCTAGCCCAGGGCAACGCCCTGGGTAATAAAGACATATAGTAATGCGCCCTGAAAGGGCAAAAGCATTATCCATCAGAAAGCATAAATTAAAAGCACAATGGAATACGAAAGTTACAACAAGCCACGTCGTGCGAAGAAGCCGATGACTGAGCAACAGGCGCTCCTAAAACTCACCACCCTCTGCACCCAGTCGGAGCATTGTTCGCAAGAGATGCTCGACAAGATGAAAAAGTGGGAACTACCCGAGGATGCCATCGCCCGCAACATGCAGTTTCTCACCGAGAAGAAGTTCATCGACGACGAGCGATATGCTCGCTTCTTCATCAACGACAAGATAAAATACAATAAGTGGGGCCACCGCAAGGTGGAACAAGCCCTCTGGATGAAGCATATCCCGAAAGAAATCTCCGACCCCATCTTTGCGGAAATCGAAGACGATGAGTACATGGAGACCCTTCTGCCTCTGATGAAGAGCAAGTACAAGACCATCAAGGCAAAGAATGACTACGAGCGATCCATGAAACTCATCCGTTTCGCCATGGGCAGGGGCTTCAGCTTGGATGTAATACATAAATGCATCGACAGGATGAAAGAAGAGGATTTAGGAGACTTTGCGACCGACGACGATTTTTAAAATTTTCAAGACAAAAAATCAAGATAAAAACTTTCAACTTAATGCAGCCCAGCTTATTAGGGAAAATCATCGACCTATTCTTCCCCCGATTCTGCATAGAATGCGGCAATCGCCTTGTGGGGTCGGAAGAGATGCTCTGCGCATCCTGCCTCATCAGCTTGCCTTACACCAACACTTGGGCAGACTTCTATGAGAACGAGATGGCAAAGATGTTCTGGGGACAAATCCCCATCGAACGAAGCGTCGCCCTATTCCGCTACCAAAGCCATTCCTTGCCTAGCAACATCATCTACAAGCTCAAATACTTCGACCGCCCGGAAGTAGGAACCTACATGGGACGACTCATCGCCCAAAAAGGGCTAGGCCAGTCTAACATTCAAAAGTCGGGAACCGACTCCTCCAACTTGTTCGAAGGAATCGATGCCATCATTCCCATTCCCCTCACCCCAAAGAGGCAGAAGCATCGTGGGTACAACCAAAGCGAGATGATAGCCCAGGGCATCCAGGAATTGACGGGGCTGCCCATCATCACCGATGCCGTGAAGCGCATCGTGTTCACGGAAAGCCAGACTCACAAAGACCGCTGGCAAAGGCTAGAGAACGTGAAACATGTATTCCAACTCGCCGACTGTTATCATCTCGGCAAAGAAAAGCACCCGATTAGCGACCTTGCCGGCAAGCATCTCCTCATCATAGATGATGTATGTACCACTGGTGCCACCATCATCGCCTGCTGTAAGCAGCTAATGAAAGTAGGCGAAATGAAATTCAGCGTGGTTTCCATTGGATGGACTCACGAATAATCGAAGGTGCTTACGATTAAAAAATATATAATAATTCACCCATTTATGCATGATACTCAGAAAATTGTGCTATCTTTGCACCTAAATAATCATTTAATCCTTTATAATTATGGACAAACTGAAGAAAGAATTCGCATCTAAGTTATTGAAAGTAAAGGCTATCAAATTGCAGCCTAATGACCCTTTCACATGGGCTTCTGGCTGGAAGTCTCCATTCTATTGCGACAACCGCAAGACCCTCTCATTCCCAGAACTCCGCAACTATGTGAAGCTCGAACTCGTTCACGCCATCTTGGAGCAGTTCCCTGAGGCTGATGCAGTAGCTGGTGTTGCCACTGGAGCCATCGCACAGGGTGCCTTGGTTGCCGACGAGTTGAACTTGCCTTTCGTTTACGTTCGTTCAAAACCAAAGGACCATGGCATGCAGAACCTCATCGAGGGTCAGCTCGACCCTAAGGCAAAGGTGGTTGTGGTAGAGGACTTGATTTCCACCGGCGGCAGCTCGCTGAAGGCTGTAGAGGCTCTCCGCAAGAACGGCAACGAAATCGTGGGCATGGTGGCTAGCTACACTTACGGCTTCCCTATCGCCGAGCAGGCTTTCAAGGATGCCAACGTGAAACTCGTTACTTTGACCGATTATGAGCACGTGGTGGCAGAGGCTCTTGAGACTGGCTACATCAAGCAGGAAGACGTAGAATTGCTCCACGAGTGGCGCAAGGACCCAGCCAACTGGAAGAAGTAATTTTTAAACAAGAAGCAAAGGAGTGAAAGAAGTTTAGGAGTTAAGACAAAGTCTTAATACTTATAATCGGTTCGCATCATGCTGAAAAAGCATTTGTCTTAACTCCTTTAACTCCTAAACTCCTTTAACTCCTAAACTATATGAGTACAAGTACATTCGAAAGTAACATCAAGCAGATTCCTCACAAACAGGAAGTTGTTTTCAACACTTTGAGCGACCTCAACAACTTGCAGATGCTCAAGGAAAGATATGAACAGGTGAAGGACCAAATCCCTGAGGACAAGCGCAAGGAGATGGAGAAAATCAAGGACCTGAAGTTTGATAGCGACAGCATCTCTATCACAGCCCCTATGGTTGGCGAGGTGAAGATGCGCATCATCGACCGAGAGGCTCCGAAGACCATCAAGTTTGAGACCGAGAACAGCCCGGTCCCATTCAACTTCTGGATTCAACTGCTCCCAACGGGCGAATTCTCTTGCAAGATGAAACTCACCATCAAGGCAGAGCTCAACATGTTTATCAAGGGTATGGTGAAGAAGCCATTGCAGGAAGGCATCGAGAAGATTGCCGACGCACTGGCGATGATTCCTTACCAAGACTAATAAAAGATACAATTATGGCACATAAACTTTGGGAAAAGAACTTTGAAGTAAACAAGGAAATCGAACGATTCACCGTGGGCCGCGACCGCGAGTTAGATCTCTACCTCGCCAAGTACGACGTATTGGGTAGCATGGCTCACATCACCATGCTCGAAAGCATCGGCTTGCTGGAGAAAGACGAGCTGACCCAGCTCCTTGCCGAACTGAAGAAAATCTACGCCATCGCCGACAAGGGCGAGTTCGTCATCGAAGACGGCGTGGAGGATGTTCATTCCCAGGTAGAGCTGATGCTCACCCAGAAACTGGGCGACATGGGCAAGAAAATTCACTCGGGTCGCTCACGCAACGACCAGGTGTTGGTAGATTTGAAACTCTTCACTCGCCATGAGCTGAAGGAAATCGTCGATGCCGTAAAAATTCTCTTCGACGAGTTGATTCAGAAGAGCAACCAGTATAAGGACGTGCTGATGCCAGGTTATACCCACCTTCAGGTGGCGATGCCTTCATCTTTCGGCTTGTGGTTTGGCGCATACGCCGAAAGCCTCGCCGACGACATGCTCTTCCTCCAGGCTGCTTATCGCATGACCAACCGCAACCCTCTCGGAAGCGCAGCAGGTTACGGCAGCTCATTCCCATTGAACCGCACCATGACTACTGAACTTCTCGGTTTCGACAGCATGGACTACAATGTGGTCTATGCACAGATGGGCAGAGGAAAGATGGAGCGCAACGTGGCTTTCGCCATGGCTACCGTGGCAGGAACCTTGGCAAAGATGGCTTTCGATGCCTGCATGTTCAACTGTCAGAACTTCGGTTTCGTCAAGTTGCCTAAGGAGTGTACCACTGGTTCGAGCATCATGCCTCACAAAAAGAACCCAGACGTATTTGAGTTGATCCGCGCAAAGAGCAACAAGATACAGAGTCTTCCTCAGCAGATTATGCTCATCATGAACAATCTGCCAGTGGGCTACTTCCGTGACCTCCAGATCATCAAGGAAGTGTTCCTCCCTGCTTTCGACGAGTTGAAGGACTGCCTCCAAATGGCAGCTTACATCATCAACAAGATGGAGGTGAACGAGCATATCCTCGATGACCCTCGTTACGACCCTATGTTCTCTGTAGAGGAAGTGAACCAACTTGCCGCCAACGGAATGCCATTCCGTGACGCCTACAAGAAGGTGGGACTGGAAATCGAGGCTGGCGAATTCAAGCCAAACAAGAACATCCACCACACCCACGAGGGAAGCATCGGCAACCTTTGCAACGACAAGATTCAGGCACTTATGGAGCATACCCTCTCCGAGTTCCACTTCGAGCGCATGGAAGAGGCGGAGAAAAAACTTCTGAAATAAAAAACGAAGAGTGAAGTACCCAAATGCTTTTATACTCAAAACAAGAAAAATGAAGCAAGAACATTCCTATATATATAATAAGGTGAAGAGCATGGCTAGCACAGTCATGCTCTTCGTCTATTGGAGCATACTTGGAATTGCCCTGCAAAGCCTCAGTTCATGCGATGCAGAGAACAGCATCAGCACCCGCTATCCATGTAAATTCGTTTTCAACACTAACCTGCATCCCGGAACAGACATGGAGACCGCTCTCAATGGAAGTGGCATCTATGCCATGGTCAGCGCCAAAAAGGGAAACGGAGCCTGGATTATCTACACCACCCTCAACGACGGAAAAAGCCATACCAACCAAATCACACTCACTACCGCCAAAGAAAACTATGCCGACTACAACTATATGGGAGCAGGCAAGAACGCCAAAGATGCAACCAAAAATGGTTTCATACTTGGCAAGACCAACTTTTCCGGCTATATCGCTTGGGATCGCCAATGCCCCAACTGTATCACCCAAAATGGCAGCACCAACTTCCCCCTGGAATGGACAGGCAATCGCCAATCGGTGATTTGCGAGAAGTGCAAACGTGTGTATTCATTGGAAACGGGAGCCATTACCAGTGGTGGACAAGGCAAAGAAGATGAAGCTTTGATGCGATACCAAGTATCTTACGGAGGTATCGGCAGCATCTTGAAAGTGGGTAACTAGCCACTTTCAAGCCTATACACGGCATGAATTCTTCGCAAAAAGAAAGAATTTGGAAGAATTTGAAAGTTTTTTATCTTAAAATTTGTAAATCTTTTGGCAGTTACAAGAATTTATACTACCTTTGCACTCGCAATTAAGTAATGCGGAAATAGCTCAGTTGGTAGAGCACGACCTTGCCAAGGTCGGGGTCGCGGGTCCGAGTCCCGTTTTCCGCTCCAACTCTAACGTTTACCATGCCGCAATGGTGGAATTGGTAGACACGAGGGACTTAAAATCCCTTGGCCAGTAATGGCTGTGCGGGTTCGAGTCCCGCTCGCGGCACTTTATTTTTTCCTCTTATGAAAAAACTCGCTTATATCCTCATATTTATTTCAACCCTCTTACTTACATCTTGTGGTGTTAGCAGTGGATATTTTAAGCTTGAAGGTAAGCTGCTCAATCTCAATCAAGGAGAATTTTATGTATATAGTCTTGATGGAGGCATCGAAAATGTCGACACCATCAAGGTTGTGGGTGGTCGTTTCACTTACGAAACTCCTTGCCACGATGATTGCACCCTCATGCTTGTTTTCCCTAATTTTTCGGAACAACCCATCTTCGCTGGTTCAGGCGAATCGGTGGAAATCAAGGGCGATGCCTCCCACTTAAAGGAAATGGAAGTAAAGGGAACCAAGGAAAATGAGCTGATGACAAAGTTCCGCAAATCCATCCTCAACGATACTCCTCCGCAGGAAAAGCAACAAGCAGAGCTTTTCATCAAGGACCATGCTGACTCCAGAGTCAGTTTATTCCTTGTTAGAAAATATTTTGTTGCCAATGCCAATCCCGACTACAACAAAGCAGCACAGCTCTTGGCTACTCTTGAAAAAGAACAGCCCAAGAATACGCAGCTATCTAGACTGAAACAACAAGTCGAGAACTTAAGAGGAAGCAGTGTAGGAGCCATGCTACCTCAGTTTACAAGCTACGACACCTATGGACGTCTCATCTCCTACACTGAATTGAGAAGCGCGCCTGTTGCTGTCATCTATACCTGGACCACCTATAATTATGACAGCCAAGATCTCCAAAGAGAATTGAGAAGACGCCAGAAATCATCTCAAGGAAAACTGAAGTTGATGGGATTCTGCCTGGATGCCAGCAAAAGCACTTGCCAGGACAACCTGAAGCGCGACTCCATCAGTTGGCCTGTGGTATGTAATGGAAAAATGTTGGAAGATAAGACCTTGAAGATGTTGGGACTCACTGCTGTACCCGACAACATCATACTTCAAAATGGTAAAATCATTGCCCGCGGCATGAAAAAGCAAGAACTCTACAGCAAGCTCGACCAATTGCTCAAATAATACCACGAGCGCATACACAAACCTAATAAATAGCAAGCCTATATGTTAGTAAAAACGTATTGCGCAGCCGTTAACGGACTGGAAGTTACTACTGTTACAGTAGAAGTTAGCCTCAACCGAGGCGTCATGTATCACCTTACGGGCTTAGGCGACGAGGCGGTCAGGGAAAGCCGTGACCGCATCGCAGCAGCCCTTAGTTACAGCGGCTTTAAGTTTCCTATAGCCGACATCACCATTAATCTTGCTCCAGCCGACCTTCGCAAGGAAGGAAGCAGCTTTGACCTCCCTCTAGCCATTGGCATCCTGGGGGCCAACAGCAACATTCCGGAAGAGCATCTCAAAGAATACATGATGGTGGGAGAGCTGAGCCTCGATGGTACTCTACAACCCATCAAAGGTGCCTTACCTATTGCCATCCGAGCAAGAGCGGAACACTTCAAGGGACTTATCGTACCCGAGCAAAACGCCAGAGAAGCCGCAGTGGTCAACAACCTTGAAGTTTATGGCATGAAAAACCTCTTTGATGTCATCCAATTCTTGAGCGACAGAATCAATCCTGAGCCCACATTCGTAGACACACGCAAGGAATTTTACGAAAACCAAGTGCATTGCGACTATGATTATGCCGACGTACGTGGTCAAGAGAACGTAAAACGCGCCCTTGAAGTAGCAGCCGCAGGTGGTCACAACCTCATCATGGTAGGGCCTCCAGGCTCTGGCAAATCCATGATGGCAAAACGTCTCCCATCAATTCTTCCACCTCTCACACTCTCTGAGAGTCTGGAAACCACGCAGATACATTCTATTGCTGGCAAACTTGGCAAAAATGTCTCCCTCATTGCGCAGCGCCCTTTCCGTGCTCCTCACCACACCATATCGCAAGTAGCACTGGTAGGAGGCGGAACAAAGCCACAACCTGGCGAGATTTCCCTTGCACACAACGGTGTACTATTCTGTGATGAGTTGCCAGAATTCAACAAGACAACCCTTGAGGTACTGCGACAGCCACTAGAAGATCGTCACATCAACATCAGCAGAGCCAAGTACACAATCGACTACCCATGCTCTTTCATGTTTGTAGCAAGCATGAACCCATGCCCATGTGGATATTACGGTGACCCCACCCATCATTGTGTCTGTACACCAGGACAGATACAGAGATACATGAATAAGATTTCCGGTCCATTACTAGACCGTATCGACATACAATGCGAGATTACCCCCGTCCCTTTCAAGGACATCTCCAAGGCTGCACCGGGAGAACCAAGCGCCAAAATTAGGGAAAGAGTCATCAAAGCCAGGGAAATACAAGCCCAGCGATTCAAAGAATTTAAGGGCGTACACTGTAACGCACAGATGAATGAGCGTATGATTCATCAATTTGCCGAGCCCGACGAGGCAGGAATAGAACTTTTGCGCATGGCTATGGAGAAACTATCCCTCTCCGCACGTGCCTACAACCGCATCTTAAAGGTTGCACGCACCATTGCTGACTTAGCTGGAAGCGAAAGCATCAAACCTGACCACCTTGCTGAAGCTATCAGCTATCGCTCCCTTGATAGAGGCGATTGGGCTGAAAGAGGACATATTTAAGCCATTATTTGTAGAAAAAGTAAAGTAATTGTAACAAAAAGCAAACTATTAAAAACAAAAAAGACATCAAGAAAAGTACAAAATTGAAGCAAGTAAAGTCATATAAGGTAGTATATTCTATTCAAAAGGTGGTAATATTTGTTTATTTTTCAAAGAAAAAACAATTTTAACCACACAATAAAGTAATAAATGCACCTAATTTACCACAAATTGTCCTAACTTTGCAAATGTAAAGAAAAGACTTTACCTAGTGAATGGTAATTTATTACAAACAACAACAAAAACGAATAGAATATGGATACAATGTTAAGAATCACATCAGCAGTTAAGAAGATAGGGTTTGCAATTCTTCTCGTGGAGTTGGCAATTATAGCTTATATCTCCTTCTAAAGAGGATATAAGTTACCTTATCAAAGTATATAAGAGAGAAGAGATAGACTTTTTGAGGCGACAAGGCCCATTATGATAAAAGCCTCGGCATTCCGCATCGAATGCCGAGGCTTTTCTTCTTTTCACTAACACAAAACCTCCTTATCTACCTATAAAGCCAACTAAAAGCAACACTTTTTGCTCATCTTTACCCTAAACAATCCTCTAGCAACTCACTTCTAACTCTCGTATTCTATAATCCACCCATTGTTACTGAGTGCAAAGTAGTTGATACACTAAAGAGCAATCTTGCGTTTTATTACTCCAAAAAGTAAGAAAAACTATCCATTTCGGGGGAAATTATGACTTTTCTACCCCTCAAAACACAATTTATCCCCCATAAAAACGAAATTTACCCCTATATAAGCAAAAATACCACTACCTTTGCAACCGTAAAACAGAACGAGGCACAACAGCCGAATCTGATTACAAGACAATAAACAAGAGTATAAACAATAAAAACTATAAAATTATGGATTGCATTTTCAGAATCACAGCAGCAGTTAAGAAGATTGGTTTCGTCATTCTTATCGCAGAGTTGGCAGTTATCGCCTACATGAACATGAACTTCTAATAGAACTCTTTAATATATACATATAATAATAAGGAGGAGAATGGCAGAAATGCCATAAGAAACAGCATTTGCCCAAATTTCAAGTTAAATACTAGCTTTTATGTCTCTCCCCCATCATTCGGGGAGACCATAAAAAAGGCTTTTAGCGCCCAGAAGCGCTGAAAGCCTTTTTTATTGATTATATTCTCCGGCACAACCTGCGCCATATCATCTTTTGGAACTCTTTAACCTACAATATAAAGCTATTTATATAATAAGGTGAAGAAAAACAACAAAGACACCCCACAATTCCAACATTTTTTTGTAATTTTGCAGCCAAATAACAAAAATATATTAGCTAATATGGAACAAAAAAACTTTAAGCGTACCACCGTTACGGCTGCTTTACCTTATGCCAACGGTGGTGTACATATCGGCCACTTGGCAGGTGTCTACGTGCCAGCCGACATCTATGTACGTTATCTCCGTCTCAAGAAGCAAGACGTTGTCTTCATCGGCGGTAGCGATGAACACGGCGTGCCTGTAACTATTCGTGCCAAGAAAGAAGGCATCACCGTACAGGAGGTGGTAGACCGCTATCACAACCTCATCAAGAAGAGTTTCGAGGAATTCGGCATCTCCTTTGATATTTACAGCCGTACAACATCCCAAGTTCACAATAAGTTCGCTTCTGATTTCTTCCGCACGCTCTACGACAAGGGAGTTTTGGAAGAGAAAGTAGAAGAGCAATTCTGCGATGAGGTAACAGGTGAATTCCTTACCGACCGCAACATCGTGGGTACCTGTCCTCGTTGTGGTGCCGAGGGTGCTTATGGTGACCAGTGCGAGAAATGTGGTGCTACCCTTTCCCCTGACGAACTCATCAACCCTACCAACAAAAACAACCCAGGCCACGGTCTCGTGAAGAAGCCTACCAAGAACTGGTATCTCCCATTGGGCAAGTACCAGGACTGGTTGAAAAAGTGGATTCTCGAAGACCACAAGGAATGGCGCCCTAACGTATATGGTCAGTGCAAGAGCTGGCTCGACATGGACTTGCAGCCACGTGCAATGACCCGCGACTTGGATTGGGGTATCCCTGTGCCAGTAGAGGGTGCTGAGGGAAAGGTACTCTACGTGTGGTTCGACGCTCCTATCGGATACATCTCCAACACCAAGGAACTTTGCGATGCTCACCCAGAGAAGTGGGGAACATGGCAGAAGTGGTGGCAGGATCCAGAGACACGCCTCATCCACTTCATCGGTAAGGACAACATCGTGTTCCACTGCATCATCTTCCCTACCATGCTCAAGGCTCACGGCGGCTACATCTTGCCTGACAACGTGCCAGCCAACGAGTTCTTGAACTTGGAGGATGACAAGATTTCCACCTCTCGCAACTGGGCTGTTTGGTTGCACGAATATCTCGTTGACCTCCCAGGCAAGCAAGATGTATTGCGCTACGTATTGACAGCCAACGCTCCAGAGACCAAGGACAACAACTTCACATGGAAAGATTTCCAAGAGCGTAACAATTCCGAGCTCGTTGCCATCTATGGTAACTTCGTAAACCGTGCCCTCCAGCTCACCAAGAAGTATTGGGGCGGTGTGGTTCCAGCTTGTGGAGAGTTGCAGGAGGTAGATAAGAAGACCATCGAAGAATTCAAGGACGTAAAGCAGGCTTTGGAACAGAACCTCGATGTATTCAAGTTCCGTGAAGCTCAGAAGGAAGCCATGAACTTGGCACGTATCGGCAACAAGTACATCACTGAGTGCGAGCCTTGGAAGGTTTGGAAGACAGACCCTAAGCGTGTGGAGACCATTTTGAACATCTCCCTCCAGTTGGTAGCCAACCTCGCCATCGCCTTCGAGCCATTCTTGCCATTCTCTTCAGAGAAATTGCGCAAGATGATCAATATGCCTAACTTCGAGTGGAGCCAGCTCGGCAGCACCGACCTTCTCAAGGCAGGCACACAGCTCAACGAGCCAGAGTTGCTCTTCGAGAAGATCGAGGATGATGTTATTGAGAAGCAGCTCAAGAAGCTTGCCGATGAAAAGAAGGCTAACGAAGAGGCAAATTACAAGCCAGAGCCTATCAAGCCAGAGTGCAGCTTCGATGACTTCGAGAAACTCGACATCCGTGTAGGTCATATCTTGAACTGCGAAAAGGTGAAGAAATCGAAGAAACTCTTGAAGTTCACCATCGATGACGGTACAGGCACCGAGCGCACTATCTGTTCTGGTATCGCCGCATACTACGAGCCAGAGCAGCTCATCGGCAAGGATGTGCTTTTCGTAGCCAACTTTGCCCCTCGCAAGATGATGGGCATCGAGAGCCAGGGTATGATTCTCTCTGCTGTGAATTTCGATGGTAGCCTCAACGTCACCTCCCTCTTGGGCAAGGTAAAGCCAGGTAGCCAGGTAGGATAACACTATCAGAAATATCCTCATATACTATTAAAGCCCTATATTGCAGAACTAGCAATATAGGGCTTTATGTTTTGAAAAGATTTCTTCATCATGTTTTCTATCTAGGAGAAAAACTATAGCGTGAAGCGATATCCCACGGTAAAAGTCAACACTTTGTTCTTAGACTTTGACAAATCATCTTTGTTCACGTTAGTCAATCCAATATTGTAACGAGCATCAAGGATAACATTCATATATTCATACGAGACACCTATAGGAATGGAAATATCCATCTTCTTCGCTGGCCACGTGCTAGAAACCGACTTTGTATCTTTATGAACCGTAGAACCATTCTTGTCTTTTTCCAGTTCCGTTTCCTCAGCCAAGAACTTGCCATCACCACACAAGAAACCAGCTTGCACACCCACTTGTGCCACAAACTGGCGTGTAACATAGGCTTTCAACATCAGAGGCACTTGAATATAGTCTAAATTCACATGTTGGTTTCTCGTACCTGTATAAAGCTTCTTGTCGGCATCTGTCTCTGTTTCGAAATCAGGATAACGGAAGCCTTGCCTTGCGTAATAAGCGCCCAGAGAGACACCCACATATTCCGAAGCACGATATTCCACATCCAAGCCTCCCAAGAATCCCGCTTGATTCTTCGACTTGATTTCCTCACTACCATTCATGTTCACCATAATATCATTGTCGCTCCAGTTAGACAAAGCCACACCGATACGTGGGATTACAGAGAAACGTCCTACAGGATTTTCCTCTTCTTGCGCCATCGCTCCTATTGTAGACAGCAATAGCATCAGAAATATTGCAATATGCTTTTTCATTCGTTCATAAATTGATTTATACCTATATAAACTTAAAAAACACGAAAATATTGCATCCAATAAGTAATCTTGCTCACAGAATCGTACTCATATATAATAATTAACCATATAATTACGATGATGAAAAAGAATATATCCACAATTCTGATAAGCAGCCTGCTAGTTGCGATGCCTCTGTCCATCCATGCCCAATACCATTCGCAAGTGTGGAATCCAGACAATGGCAATGGCACCTATACCAACCCCGTGATATACGCCGACTACAGCGACCCTGATGTCATCGCCATAGGCGATGATTATTATCTCACGGCTAGTTCCTTTAATTGCATTCCTGGCTTACCCATCCTTCATTCCAAGGACTTGGTGAACTGGGAAATCATCGGTCACGCCCTACAAGAGCAAGAACCCAAGCAACTCTTCGACCAGCCTCAACATGGCAAGGGCGTATGGGCTCCAGCCATTCGTTACCACAATGGCGAGTTTTTTATCTACTGGGGCGACCCAGACCACGGCATCTTTATGGTGAAAACCAAAGACCCACGTGGCGAATGGGAGAAACCCGTCTGCGTGCTGGCAGGAAAAGGCATGATAGACACCTGCCCTTTATGGGACGAGGATGGAAGATGCTATCTCGTGAACGGATGGGCGGGAAGCCGAGCTGGTTTCAACTCCGTACTGACCATTAGGGAATTATCCGCCGACGGAACGAGGGTGATAGGAAAGCCTCGCATCGTTTTCGACGGTGGACAAAAGAACCATACCACCGAAGGGCCAAAGTTCTATAAGCGAGACGGTTATTACTGGATTATGTGCCCTGCTGGAGGCGTGCAGATGGGATGGCAATTAGCCATGCGAAGCAAGAACATCTATGGTCCTTACGAAGCCAAGAAGGTGATGGCACAAGGAAAGACCCCAATAAATGGTCCTCACCAAGGAGCCTGGGTACATACCTCGCAAGGCGAGGATTGGTTTCTCCACTTCAATGACAAGGATGCCTACGGCAGAGTTATCTTCTTGCAACCCGTGAATTGGAAGACTGGATGGCCTGTGATGGGAAACGACAAGGACGGCGATGGTTGCGGCGAGCCTTATCTTACTTATCGTATGCCTAAGTCTGCATCAAAGACCAAGATGAATCCACAGGAATCTGATGAATTCAACAGCACCGAGCTAGGGAAGCAATGGCAATGGCAAGCCAACTACAATCAGCTCTGGGGAATGCCGACCAACAATGGTTGTCTTCGACTCTACACAGCAGACCTTTCACATTCTACCTCAATTGCAACAAGCGATAAGGCGACATCATTCAAGAGCCTTTGGGAAGCAGGCAATCTTCTACTACAAAAGACTCCTGCCAAGGATTTCAAGGCAACTGCCAAGATTCAATTCGCCTCCAAAGAGGACGACCAATATGGCGGCATCATCATGATGGGTATGGATTACCAAGCATTAGTGGTTCGACGTATGGGCGACCAATTCTTGCTCCAACAGTTGCATTGCAAAGATGCAGACCAAGGCGGCATCGAGAACGAGAAGACGCTCGCCACCCTCAAGCCTACCGAGAAAGATACCATTCCCTATTCTCCAGCCATCTACCTCGACATCTATCTGCAGATGAAGGTGAAAGATGGCAAATGCCAGTTCGCCTACAGTTTGGACGGCAAGAAGTTCAAGAACACAGGCGACCTCTTCACCTTGCGCCAAGGCAAATGGATAGGAGCCAAGATGGGATTCGTGAGCGAACGAAAGAACACCAAAGGCAATCGAGGATGGATTGACGCAGACTGGTTTAGGGTTACGAAATAGCCCTAAACTTTGCATAAGCGAATGAAATAAGATTGGACAAACAAAAACTACATATCCAAATATATGCGCTAATCTACAACCATATATAAAATAAGGTGGGACTAGAATGCTCTCCTATAGAGCTTCTGTCCCACCTTTCTTTGTGATTGTTGTTTTCGCAAATTTCGGCAATAAATCTAAATACTAAACTAACCCTATTACTAAATAAATATAAACCTAAAAACTAACTTAAAACAAAATATAAACCTAAAAACTTGTCCTATGAACCTAATTTACAAATCTATTTTTCCAATGCCTTTGCTCTCATCAAAGCCTCCAAATAATAGTAGTCGGCATAGATGATGCTAGCATCTATTTCGCTTCCCGCAGGATGATGTCCCGTGCTATGCATGAGGAAAGCGACATTTTTCTTGCCACTCTGATACTTATCTGTACTGAGCTGAGCTAGCGACTGCAAGGCAAACAGCCTATATTCCTCGCCTTTCTTGCCCTCCACATATCCCTGCAGTTCGAGCAAGGCATCTGCCACCACACAGGCTGCACTGGCATCCTTCGGTGCACCGCCTTTCACGCCACGTGGGTCATCCATATCCCAAAGCGGAATGAGATCATCGCTCGTCTCCTTCAATCGCTTGATATAGATGTCGGTCACTTTCTGGGCAAAATCCAAGAACATCTTGTTCTTCGTATAGCGATACACCATCGTATAGCCATAGATAGCCCAGCTCTGTCCACGAGCCCACATCGAATTGTCGGCATAGCCTTGGTGGGTTACTCCCTTGATGAGGTCGCCATTGATGGTATCATACACCGCTACATGATAACAGCTGCCATCAGGACGGAAATGATTTTTCATTGTGGTCTTGGCATGGGTCACAGCCAAATCATACAAGAGTTTGTTACCACCGTTCTTTGCCGCCCAAAACATCATGTCGAGGTTCATCATATTGTCCATGATGGTATTGTGAGGCCAGTTGCGCGGCTTCACCTCTCGTGGCCAACTCAATATCGTACCCACGATAGGATTGAAGAGTGTGGCGAGCGAATCGGCAGAAGCAAGAATCACGTTCTTGTATTCCCGTGAATGGTTCACCTCATAGCCCTTGCCATAGGAACAGAACATCAAGAAACCGATGTCATGGTCGTAGCAGGGACGATAGGCGATGCTTCGAAGGGCATTCGTATATCCCTCGGCCGCCTTATGAACAGCCTCATCCTTGTAGTTCTGATAGTCCATCCAAAGGATGCCAGGCCAAAAACCATCGCACCACTCCTCTGGCGTGGCCTTGCGGCAGTTCCACCCCTTCTGCTTATCGCCCTTAAGGATGTTGCGAGGTTCCATGGTGAAGTCATAGCTTCCATTCTTTTGTCTCAACTCAGCCAAAGCACGGCCAACCTGTTTGTGACAATATTGCAACTGCTTATCCACATCGAGTGATAAGTTACTATCTGTTTTCTGTGCCTGAGAAACAGGCATCCGACGTGCCATTCCCACTTGCGCCATGGCAAGGGCGGACACAAAAAAAAGTATTCTTCCTATTTTCATCGTCATTGTTTATTATCAATACGATTCAAACCGAAAGAATACTTATTTATAATAATATAATCTTACATTTTCTATTACTTTACAACAAACTTCTTGCCGTTCTTGACATAGATGCCAGCAGGAAGATTCTTGCTATTCATGCGAACACCTTGCAAGCTATAAACGGCATCAGACTTAGCTGAAGGAACATTTACTACAACATGCTCCACTCCTGTTGATGTATTTTTCTTATATACTACTGTCAATTGTGGAACCAAGTCTTCCTTTTGGAATACCAAGTCGGCAAAGTTAGGATTAGTTACATCATTCTGCAAATCCTTAGTATAGAATTTGATAGACTCACTACTTGGCTTTTTTGTCAAAAGAATATGAATATCACGGCTATTCTGCTTCTTCACATATTCAGTCAAGTCGATGTTGTTAGTCCAAGCTTCAACATTCTTATACTCGTCTGTAAATGGATCATACGCCATTGCTTGCCAAGAGCCTTTGGCAGAGAAAGATGTAATCAAGTTGTCTGCAGTTTTTGCTGCTTCTATCTTACTCTCCTCGTTTGCAAAGTTAGTATTCTCTTCGAAAGCCTGATAACCATAAACTTCGACGGTTCTATCTCCTTTGACACGTTCTGTCGTCAAACGCAGGTTGACACTTTCAATCTCATAATCTGGATTCAACGCCAAGCCTGGCAACTGGAATGACATCATGGCATCAATTTCCTTATTAACAGTATTATCTTCATTCAACTGATAGCACAACTCGACAACATCTTGCGAACCATAGCTACCATTGGATCCTCTATATACCCATGTATCAGCGGTAGATGTAGAAGTAGAAACTTTCTGGGCTTCATCCTTCTCATAGACAACTGTCAAGACAGGTTTCAAATCCTCAGCTTTAAAAGTAAAGTTAGGAGTTACTTGCTCATTTGTTACATCCTGAGCATCACTTGTGTAAACTTGAATGGACACAGGGGTACTATTTGCATTATTGACAAGAAGCAAGTTAAACTTGCCCGAGCTCAACGACTGCGCATAATCCGTCAAGTCATAATTGTTAACCCAATCTTCCAAGTTAGAGGATGCACCACCATCAAAAGTTGCTTTACCACTTGTACCATTCAGACGTTGAACAATGAGAGGAGTCTGAGAACGTGCAGCCTCAACATTCGCCTTCTGAGAGTTATATGTATCTGCATCAGACACATCTGCACCAAAAGCATAAATGGCAATGTCGCCCTTGGCACGTTCAGTAACCAATTTCAAATTGGCAGACTTGACAGAATAGCCATCCTTGACAGGAATCTGGAACGACATCAAGCCCACGAAGTCGGTCTTGATAGAACCATCATCATTACGTTCCGTGTACATTTCCAAGGCTCCATTAGTTGGGAATGACTTGTCCGCCTGGTCTGTACGCAAGGTTACGTCACTCTTTACAGACAGAGACTCATTAATGTCTTGAGCAAAAGCTGCGCTTACTGTCAAAGACAATGTGATGCCATAAAGGCACTGGAGTAATTCTTTCTTCATAAATATATCATTTAGTTAGTTAATAATATTGTTTTGTTAAGAATACGTAAGCTTGCTACTCTTTACGTAAAACAAAATAAAAAATCCCCCATTTCTTGGATGAATTATCCAAAAGAATGGGGGAGCCATTTATTTTCCCAAAAAACTAAGTTACTTATCTTGCGAACATCAAGGTACCATAGCCCAACTGGTCGAATCCACCAGAGCCAGTTCCCCAGTCACCTCCTCCACCGTCAGAACTAAAGCTATTGAGGCTACGCATCTGCTCAACCCACTTCTGACAATAGATAGCACTTCTATCATGTGCCTTGGCATAACCATAGAACAGCTCCCAAGCAGGACGTTTGGTTCCTCGTCCGTCAGCAGAGATCTTCGGATTATTCCATGATGGATTGGTATAAGCTGTATAAGGGAATGTCTCCGAATCATATGCAAAATCATCGACAGCATAGGTTCCACCACGCTTATAAGCTTCATCCTTCAGCAAGTTATACTTACCTACATATTCTGCCATTGCCAGAGCTCTATAGTTGTCATAAGCAAAGAGATCCTCTCCCACATTGTAAGCCATCTGACAGAACACACCAAGCAAAGATACGCACAAGGTACCATGTCCTTGGTCACGGCCACTCTCCTGACATTGTCCCAGCAATTCATCAGAATCAGGGTCTTGATGGATAAATGGAATTGCATTCAAGACATTTCCATTTTCAGAGAAGAAACCATCCTCGTTCTTATAATAGTTGATGGCAAAATTTATCATATAGTTGTCATCACAGAGAATACCAATGGATAGGACAGAGGTCAAATTAGCCAAGTCCCAGTTGAGCCAAGCATGCTGAGTACCTTGACCTCCTTGATGATTTTTAAGATATTGAATGGCTACCGAATAGAAGGTATTTTTCATCCAACTCTTGAAGCCCTCAAAATCTTGTGATTGCCATCCCTCGTAATTACGCAGTAGCTCACCAGCATTAGCCATTTGGTAAGCTTGAATCTCCATCAAGAACTCATTAGGGTCTGGAATACTATCCACATATCCTGAAAGTTTCAAGAATCCCTTACAGTTATCTTTCCAAGCGTTCAGGATGTTTACCGCAGCATCAGCGTATTGTGTATCGCCAGATAGATTATAACGTAGTGCCAGCTGATAAGCTGCTGCTGCATCATACATCAAGCCCGTGTAATTGCTATAGTCAGCGTATGTCCCACTCCAGTTTTTCTGATCCATTCGTTTCAGATAGCCATCCAAGAGCATAGATGTATGCTCCTGGAAAGAGGTCTGCGCATAATTGCTCTGTTGCAAATGCTCGTATGCCTCTTTCCAAGGGGACGCAACGAGATTGTTCTTCACAAAGTTAATGTCTTCCTGAGAATGAAGCATGCAAGGATGCTGCAAAGGAAGATAGCTTTTTTTGACCATCAAGCTATCACGCGTCTTCAAACTATTGAAATAATCGGATGAGCCCTCTGGTATCTCGCAGCCGCAGCTTGTGAAAAAAGCTGCGACAGTAAGTACTAATGCTGATAACATATTCTTTGTTTTCATACTGATTCTATTTATTTGTTGTTTTCTACAAATGCTTTCAACTCATCAAGTGTCTTAAAGGTATGAACCCAATACAACTTATATATAGGAGTATAAGATGAAGGAACATCTGCCCAGGCAAACTTGAATATGGTCAACTCCTCTGTTTTATCCGTTGGGAAAGTGTAGCCATTGTTACCAAATGTAGATTGCATATCGAAATAAACTACTGCTGGTTCGTCCATTGGGCAATCTGCAGGTTTGTCATATCCCCAAATCTTGTAACGGTTATTACCATTACCCTTCTGCTGCTCATAACGCCCACGGCTCGTGTCCAAGAAGAGAGTACCCTTGCCGTTGTTGTTTTCCACATATTCGCCTGGACGAGTCATCTTGACGGCGAGATAACGATAAGTACCCACATTGACGGTTACCTTTCCTGGATGGTTTTCATACTGATGAACCAAGCCAAAGTCGCCCCAATACTTACCATTCTGCAAAACCATGTTGTAAGTCATATAGTCACCATCGAAGGAGACGTTGGCTCCAGTCTTCACAAACCATTTGCCAAGACCACTGCCAAACTCTTGGTTGAACACACCTTCACCAACAGTAATCTCCACTGAAGCAGTCTTACCATTTCCTGAAGTTGCTGTGATAGTAGCCGTACCATATCCCTTACCAGTAATCTCGCCCTTGCTATCCACTGCAACAATATTCTCGTCGCTGCTAGTCCAAGTGAGCAAATCGGAAGTAGCATCAACTGGCATCAATTCGCACTTAATCATTGCCACGTCACCCACATTCAAATCATAACCAGGATTTGTGAGTTTCAAACTCTCTACAGGAACAACTTTCTTTACTGTCACTGTAGCTGAAGCACTGAGATTTGTACCATCTGTAGTGGTTGCCGTAAGCGTTGTTGTACCAGGAACCAAAGCTGTGATATTACCATCCTCATCCACTGTCGCTACACTCGTATCAGAAGACTTCCATGCCAACACATCGTAAGCATCTGTTGGAGTCAGTGTTGCCGACAACTTGCGTGATGTTCCCTCATACATTGAAAAATCCTCCACAGCAACTCCTTCCGTCACAGGCTTTACCTGAACGTTCAATGACTTGAGGGCACCAAGACATTTGTTCTGCTTGATGGAGACGGTAGCAGAACCAACCTTTACGGCATTAATTAGTCCTTTGTCATCTACCGTTACTATATCCTTGTTATAAGACTCCCAAACAAGTTCTGGGTCAGCCACATTCTCAGGCAAGTAAGTGGCAATCACTTGCTTAGACATACCTACAGCCAACTTAATATTGTCATCGCAGTCCAACTTCAGTTCACTAATCATCTGAGACTCAGACAACAAGCTACCCAAGTCTTTATCGGGTCCACAAGATGTCGTAAGCAACAATCCTGCAAGTGCGAATATTGTTAATGATTTAATCTTCATTGTTTTTACGCTTTAAGTTCTACATACTATTCCCAACCTGGGTTCTGACCGAGTTGAGGATTCAACTGTCTTTGATCCGATGGGATTGGATAGAGATAATTCTTTTCTGTCCATTGGCGATTGTTGTCCATGATAAGACATCCCTCAGAATCCTTAGCCTGCGTCGGAGTGGTACCACCCCAATGAGAGGCATATTCCGTACCTACGTATTTTACACCGAGCAATGGCTTGTTCATTACTTGAACCGCAGTAGCCCAACGCTTCAAATCATCCAATCGGAAACCTTCTTGGTAAAGTTCCACAGTGCGTTCACGACGAATTTCCTCCTGCATGTCAAGCCCATTGGCAGATACAAAGCTATTAGATAACTTTGGCATATCCTTATTGACACGGCATCTTACCAAGTTGAGAGACTGATCAAGGTCTGCATCGCTAATCTGACCATCACGCTCATATACCGCCTCAGCATAGTTGAGCAAAACTTCCGCATATCGAATCACCGGATAATCATATCCTTCCTTACCATCCGTCAATTGACGTTCTGTGCCCCACTTTTGGTTAGCATAACCAGAGCCATTACCTCCGCCTTCATAGACAATGCCCTTACCACCGCCTGTCTTGATGTCTGTGTCATACACCCATGTGGTACGAGGGTTTTCATTGGTCCAATAATACTGACCTGGCATCAACAAGTTATATCTCATTCGATTGTCACGATTTTCAAACTCTGATATTTTCTTGTCATATCCCTTGAACTTAGGTGATTTCTCAATAGGAAGTCCATCGCTGCAAAGATACATATTCACAAAGTTACGAGTTATCCACTGTACATTATTGACAACTTCCTTGGTCACATTGTTGCCGATAGACTTCAAAGTTGTATCATAGCGACGAGAGAAGATATATTCATGGTTAGAAGACTTCTGCAAGCCAGCAGGATTACTCTTCTCATTTTCCAATATAAACATATACTTCTGTGCACTGTCACCGAGAGCGACACTTTCACCCTGGGTTCCATAGAGATAGAACTGTTTGCTGTCCATCACACTCTTGGCAGCCTTGGCAGAAATATCCAACAAAGACTTCGCACGCTCCAAATTGTTGTTATGGAATTTTTGCCACGTTCCCTCATATAAGGCAACACGAGAGAGGAAAGCCTGTGCTGCTTCCTTGCTCAACTTACCTTCGTCTGAAGAAGAGATGGAAGAGAAGGAAGGCAATTCCTCTATTGCACTCTGTAAATCTGAGACAACCAAGTCTATTACTTCGCTTCTGTCATTGCGAGGAGCCTGCAACTGCCCTGAGGTTACATCAATAGGATCTGTTACAAGAATCACATCGCCATAGAGCTGAACCAAATCAAAGTAAGAGTAAGCACGGAAGAAGTGAGCCTCTCCCATATACTGCTTGATGTCTTCCTTACGACCATAGTTCTCTGCATTCTGCAACAAGAGATTGCAACGACGGATATGATTGTAGTTGTTGGTGTAATTACCATCCGAATTTGGCACAGTATTGGTTCCCTTGCTCGTCTCGTTAGGATTGAGATAAGTCATCAAGTCGCTACGACTGTCACTATGTGCACTACCATCATTGTAAAGTGAGCCAAATGTGGTTGTCCAAGTATAGAAGTTATTGGCAAATTGCTGATAGTCAGATGCCTTTGTCCACATCTTGTCACCACCCAATTGATCTTGTGGTTCCAAGTCCAAGCACGACTGCATTCCAAGGGCAGCAGCAAGGAACAATATGTATTTTATATTCTTGATCTTCATTGCTATCATTTTTATATGTTAGAAAGTTGCATCCACACCTATGGTGAATGTTCTATTGAATGGATAACGACCCAATGGATTATTGTGGTCATCGTAAGCCGTGCGGCTCTGCTCTGGATCCCAGCCATCACGCACCTTACATGTCTCCCAAAGGTCTGTACCTGTGAAATAGATTCGCAAGCGATTCAATGGCTGCAATTTCTTGATAACGCTCTGTGGAAGTGTATAACCGATGGTTAAGTTTTTCAAACGCAAGTAAGCTCCATCCTCCACACTCCATGTAGAGATTTGATAATTGTACTTATTCAACCAATTGATGTTGGTATATGTTGGATAATATGCATCCCTGTTTTCTGGGCTCCAAGTCTTACCTATGCTCTGGGTCGTTGTGTTCTGATAAATAGCCGACATTGGTACACGCCAAGAGTTAGTTCCTGTTGCTGAAGCATCCCTAAAGATGGTTCTACGCCCTACACCTTGGAACATGGCGCTGATGTCGATGCCTTTCCATTCTGCACCAAGATTAAACGAGTAAGACAACTTTGGGTCATCGCTTCCCAAATAAACCAAGTCCTTTTCGTTGATCTTTCCATCATGGTTTACATCTTCAAACATATTGTCGCCCAATCGGAGAGAACCCGTCCAATTCAAGGTGTTGCCACTCATGTAGTAATCTGTGTATTTCTGCAACTGCTCCTGAGTCTGAATCTTACCCATATAGCGATAGCCAAAGTAGGAGTTAAGAGGATAACCTTCTTGTACACTCTTAAATCCTGCGGAAATAACAGAAGTAGCCCCAATGTCCAAGACCTTATTGGTAGCGTATGTTATCATACCGCCGATGTGATATTTCACTTGTCCGATACGATCTGCCCAATTTAAATTGAGTTCCCATCCCTTGGCTTCAAACTTACCTTTGTTTGCCTTAGGCGCCTTATCACCAAGAATACCTGGATAATCAACAGAAATCAAGGGGCATCTGCATAGTTCCGTGGATAAAGAAACTTAATTTTTATGATAATCCAT
>ERZ808270.373-NODE-373-length-26972-cov-9.237805_pt1 | contig 26972 bp, 22 predicted proteins | sample MGYA00521082_ERZ808270 | MGnify/ENA primary metagenome ERZ808270 (study PRJEB31516, sample SAMN03275594) | gut metagenome | biome: mammalia-associated habitat; material: feces | host: Papio cynocephalus | place: Kenya | collected 2012-07-27 ... | reverse complement strand
CGGAGGTCTCCGGCCTCCGCAGCATCCATTATACGCAATTGATTATATATTAATATATTAGTAATGTTTGCTTGCTGCGGAGGCCGGAGACCTCCGCCACGGATAATCCCAATTTGTGGGTTTTGACACACACTCAGCACCCTTTATCCACAATCGATTATATATCAATACATTAATATTCGCTTGCTGAGGGCGTGTCAAAAGGCAAATTTCTGAGGGCGTGCCAAAAGGCAAATTTGCAACTTTACCCGTAGCGGAGGTCTCCGGCCTCCGCAGCATCCATTATTCGCAATTGATTATATATTAATATATTAGTAATGTTTGCTTGCTGCGGAGGCCGGAGACCTCCGCCACGGATAATCCCAATTTGTGGGTTTTGACACACCCGCCACGGATAATCCCAATTTGTGAGTTTTTCCACACACCCTCTTAACTTCTCTAACTTCTTTATTTACTTTAAATTCCACGAATCCGAAACTTCAGTTAAAATAAGTGAAAATTCCGCTCCTCTCGCTTGTTTTAGGTAATTTTGCAATTTACAAAATATAGAACAAACGAAATAGAAATGAGCTTAACTGGCATCATACGCAACGCGTTCATACCCCGACAGCACAAGCTGGAACGCCACTTCTCCAGTCCGGAGGCACTGCAGCACGAGGTGTTGCAGCATCTTCTGCACGCCGCCGCCAACACGGAATATGGCATCAAACATCTCTTCGGCTCCACACATACTTACGAGGAATTCGTGCGCAATGTACCCGTGAACACCTACGAGGAACTAAAGGGCGACATCGACCGTATGCGCCACGGCGAAGCCAACATCCTTTGGCCTGGCACCGTGAAGTGGTACGCCAAGTCGTCGGGCACCACCAACGACAAGAGCAAGTTTATCCCCGTCTCCGAAGACGGACTGAAGAACATCCACTACAAGGGTGGCACGGACGTCGTGGCACTGTATCTGCAGAACAATCCGAAGAGCCGGATGTTCGACGGCAAGGGCCTCATCCTCGGCGGATCGCACTCGCCCAACTACAACTTGCCTGGCTCGCTCGTCGGCGACCTGAGCGCCATCCTCATCGAAAACATCAACCCGCTCGTCAATCTCATTCGCGTACCTGGAAAGCAGACGGCGCTGCTGAGCGACTTCGAGGTGAAGCGCGACCGCATCGCCCACGAGTGCCTCAAGAAGAACATCACCAATCTCTCGGGAGTGCCCTCATGGATGCTTAGCGTGCTCGTGCGCGTGCTGGAGATTTCGGGCAAGGAGCACATCAACGAGGTGTGGCCCAACCTGGAAGTGTTCTTCCATGGCGGCATAGCCTTCACGCCCTACCGCAGCCAGTATGAACGCATCATCACATCCGACAAGATGCACTACATGGAGACCTACAACGCCTCGGAAGGCTTCTTCGGCATACAGAACGACCCGGCTGACAAGTCTATGCTCCTGATGCTCGACTACGACGTGTTCTACGAGTTTCTGCCGATGGACGAGTTCGACTCCGACCATCCCAACATCGTGCCGCTGGAGGGCGTGGAGACGGGAAAGAACTACGCCATGCTCATCAGCACATCGTGCGGACTATGGCGCTACATGATTGGCGACACCGTGAAGTTCACGTCGAAACGACCCTACAAGTTTGTCATCACCGGACGCACGAAATACTTCATCAACGCCTTCGGCGAAGAACTCATACAAGACAACGCCGAGAAGGGGCTTGCCTACGCCTGCGGGAAGACGGGCGCCGAGGTGAGAGAATACACAGCCGCACCGGTGTTCATGGACCAGAACGCCAAGTGCCGCCACCAGTGGCTCATTGAGTTTGCCAAGCCTCCACGCGATGTCAATGAGTTTGCCGACATCCTCGACCGACGCTTGCAGGAGATAAACTCCGACTACGAGGCAAAGCGCTTCCACGACATCACGCTGCAACATCTTGAGGTTGTAGTGGCGCGCACCGGACTCTTCGACGACTGGCTGCGCTCGAAGGGAAAGCTCGGCGGACAGCACAAGGTGCCGCGTCTGTCGAACAACCGCAAGACGATTGAGGAGATATTGAGCCTCAACAACTTGAGAAATACTGAAGAATAAAACGCATTTGAATGACAACCCATAGCCCATCAAAAAAGACCCTGCCTACGTCGCACGCCACTCCCCTCTCCCGTCGGAGAGGAAACGGGGGCGTGACTTCGGCTTTTGTCCTTGTCATGCTTCTCGTCGTTCTCCTTTCATCATGTGCCCGCATGGGGCGTCCCGACGGAGGATGGTACGACGAGACGCCTCCAAGTGTCATCGGAGCGACGCCTGCCGACGGCGGCATCAATGTCAACTCGAAGAAGGTAACAATACGCTTCGACGAGTTCATAAAGCTCGACAACGCCTCGGAAAAGGTTGTTGTTTCGCCGCCGCAACTGGAACAGGCGGAAATAAAGGCAACGGGAAAGAAAATCGACGTGACGCTGAAAGACTCCCTACGCAAGAACACTACGTACACCATCGATTTCTCCGACGCCATCTCCGACAACAACGAGGGCAACCCGATGGGCAACTACACATACAGCTTCTCTACGGGCGACCACATCGACACGCTCGAAGTGGCGGGCACCGTTCTGGCTGCCGACAATCTTGAGCCGGTGAAGGGCATTCTTGTCGGACTCTATGCCGAGATGGACGACTCTTGCTTCATGAAGATGCCCATGCTGCGCGTGGCACGTGCCGACTCGCGCGGACACTTCGTCATCAAGGGTGTGGCTCCGGGCGCCTATCGCGTCTACGCTCTCGCTGATGCTGACGGCAACTATATGTTCTCGCAGAAGAGCGAGCAGATTGCCTTCTCACACGACACCATACGACCCTCCTTCACCGACGCCATACGCCAAGACACCATCTGGACCGACTCGCTGCACATCAAGGACATCAAGCGCACGGGCTACACGCGCTTCTTGCCTGACGACATCGTGCTGCGTGCCTTCACTCATGTGCAGACCGACCGCTTCTTCCTCAAGTCGGAGCGCTCCGAAGCCAACCATTTCTCGCTGTTCTTCAGCTACGGCTCCAATGAGCTGCCAAAGATTAAGCCGCTCAACTTCGACGCGGGCGAAAGGCTGCTCGTCGAGGCGTCGCCGCGACGCGACACCATCACCTACTGGCTGCGCGACTCGGCACTCATCAATCAGGACACGCTCAACCTCGCCCTCTCCTATCTCATAACCGACACGCTCGGCAAACTCGTGCCGCAGACCGACACGCTGCAAATACTCTCCAAGCAGCCCTACGAGCGGCGCATGAAGCAGGCGAAGAAGGATTTCGAGGAATGGCAGAAGAAGCAGGAGAAAAAGAAGAAGCGCGGGGAACCTTACGATTCCATTATGCCCGCACCTGCTCTCATGCCACGCATCGGACTCGAAACGACGCTCGACCCCGACCGCAACATAACGTTCTCCTTCGACCATCCATTGGCAAAGGTGGACACGTCGCTCATACATCTCTACGCCAAGCACGACACACTCTGGTACAACGCACCGCTGCGCTTCGAGCCTGAACGCATAAGAATGAAGGGCGACAGCGCACACTCTGAAGATGTGGCATCGCTGCGAGCCTTCCGCCTGCGAGCCGAATGGAGACCGGGCATTGAGTACAGCCTGGAGATTGACTCCACCGCCTTCACCGACATCTACGGCATCAACTCGCCGAAGATTAAGAAGGGATTCAAGGTGGGAGCGCTCGACGACTACAGTAGCCTCTCGCTCAACATCGCCTCACTTGCAGGAAAGCACATCGTCGTGGAACTGCTCGACCGCCAGGACAAACCCGTAAAGCGCGTGGCGACAGACGACGGCACGGTGCAGTTCTTCTACATAAAGCCCGGCAAATACTTTGCCCGACTCTTCATCGACAGCAACAACAACGGCGAATGGGACACCGGCGACTACGACCGACAGCTTCAGCCGGAACTTGTCTACTACTATAATGAGGAGATTGAGTGTAAGGCGAAATGGGACGTCAGCCTCAACTGGAACCCGACAGCACGCCCTGCCAACGAGCAGAAGCCGCAAGCCATAACGAAACAAAAGGGCGACCAGCAGCGCAAAATACAGCAACGCAACATGGAGCGCGCCAAGAAACTCGGCATAGCATATCCACAATAAGAAGAAAAACAACCACTATGAGCAAACTGAAATCCATACTCCTTGCCATCTGCCTGCTGTTTATGGCAGGTGTGCCGGTTCTGGCGCAATGCAAGTTCCACAACACAGCATTCCGCTCGGGAGAGTTCCTGTCGTACAACCTCTACTTTAACTGGAAGTTCGTGTGGTTGAGGGCGGGCAACGCCTCGATGTCGGTTGTGCAGAGCAACTATAAGGGCAAGGCTGCCTACCGCTGCGCGCTCATAACGCGCACGTCGGAGACTCTCGACAAGATGTTCGTCATGCGCGACACGCTTCTCTGCTACAACACTACCGACCTCGAACCGCTCTATTTCCGCAAAGGCGCCGTGGAAGGCAAGCGCTACACCGTTGACGAAGTGTTCTATTCCTACCCTGGAGGCAAGGTGAAACTGAGGCAACACCGCCAGCGCTTCAACGGCGAACAGCTGTGGAAGGAGAGCGTGCGCAACGAGTGTACCTACGACATGATGAGCATCTTCATGAGGGCACGCTCCTTCAATCCGGAGGGATGGAAGAAGGGCAACCGCGTCAGCATACCCATCACTGACGGCACGTCCATCATCGGCGCCGTGCTCGAATACAAGGGCAAGGCGACGGTGAAGGCGGACAACGGCAAGAAGTACCGCTGCCTGCAGCTGGCTTACCTTGAGCCTGAGGGAAAATCGAACAAGTACAAGGAAATCGTGCGCTTCTTCGTCAGCGACGACCCCAACCACGTGCCCGTGCGCATCGACATGTTCCTGAAGTTCGGCACGGCGAAGGCCTTCCTCGTTGGCATGAAAGGCGTGAAGAGCGCCATGACGTCTGAAGTAAAGAAATAAAAAACGATAAGACCTGGATTTATGAATATTAATGTATATAAAGGAGCAACGGGAGCTAAAGTCCTGCTCAAGGCTGTCGCTTGCTGCGCCATTGTGCTTGCCGCGGCGGCGTGCAGCATGACTGGCAACAACAAGGCTACCGACAGGAAGCACTTCACCAACGACGTGCTGCTTCACTACACGCCCGTCAAGAACCAGGGCTACAGCTCCATGTGCTGGGCGTACGCCATGCTCTCCACCATAGAGACGGAGCACATACAGATGGGCGACTCCGTGAATCTCTCCGTGGACTACATCGCGCGCCATCTGCTCGCCGAACAGGCACGCTGCCATTTCCTCTCCCGCGGCTACGACCGCGTGACGCTGCGCGGCACCGCACCGCTGCTGCTGCGCCTCATGTACGAATACGGCATCATGCCCTACGACTCCTACAACGCACCCAACACCAACTACAACGCCCTCGCCAAGCGCATCGTGCTGCTCTCCAACTCCTCACGCAACATGAGCGAACTGGGCTCGCGTGCCGAACGCCTCTTCGACGAGCGCATCGGCTACCTCCCAAAGAACGTCTACATGCTCGGGGCGGAATACACTCCCGAGGAGTTTGCCCACAGCGTATGTATGCGGGGCGAGTACCTCGCCATGACAAGCTTCACTCATCATCGCTTCGGCGAGGCTTTCGTGCTCGAAGTGCCCGACAACTACAGCGACGAGCTCTTCTACAATGTACCCATCGACGTGCTCATGAAGCGCATCGACCGCTCGCTGAAAAACGGCCATCCCGTCTGCTGGGAGGGCGACACGAGCGAGGTGGGGTTCGCCTTCAAGCGCGGCATCGCCGAGCTGACACAACGACGCCCCATCACCCAGAAGCAGCGGCAGATTGAGTTTGAAAACCGCCAAACTACCGACGACCACTGCATGTCTATCATCGGCATCGCACACGACAACAAGGGCAAGCGCTACTACATCGCCAAAAACTCCTGGGGCACGTCAAATCCATACGGTGGACTCATGTACATGTCGGAGGACTATGTACGCATGAAAACCATCGCAATCGTCGTGAAAAACATCAATATGTAACAGCTTTTACACTAAATTATAATAGATTATATTTGCATTTGTTTGCGCTAACATCCCAAAATAGCCTTTAGTTTCGCCTGTATTAACATTTATTAATCATAAATGAGATACAAAGTTGAAGCTTAAAGGCTATCTTTGCATCATCAAATTACCTATTTATATATTATATATAAGACCTTTGGAAGACAAAGAGAAAAGATGAATCGTAAGAGATACGATAAAAGAAAAAGAACCAAATAATTTAAAATCAACTAACAACTCTTAAAGACTATGCAGAAAAGATCGTTTCTTACCGTTGTTATGTTCCTGATAGGAATGTTTCTGACGGGCGCGTATGCGCAGACGCATACCGTATCTGGTCTCGTAAAAGACAAAGAGATGGGCGACCCTCTTATTGGAGTAAGTGTGCAGGTAAAAGGCACAAAGAACGCCACTATGACGGATCTGAATGGTAACTACACCATACAGACCAACCCGCAGGACGTCCTCGTTTTCACCTATGTCAGCATGAAGACTGTTGAGGAGAAGGTCGGCGACCGCAAGATCGTCAACGTATCGATGGTGCCCAACGCCGAGAGCCTTGGCGAGGTCGTTGTGACTGCCATGGGTATCAAGCGTCAGTCGGAGACCCTCACGTATTCAGCACAGACCGTTGGCGGAAAGGATGTCAACGACATCAAGTCAATCAACATGATCAACTCTCTCCAGGGAAAGAGCGCCGGTCTTCAGATTACGCCTAACTCCACTGGTGCAGGCGGCTCTTCGAAGATTCTCTTCCGTGGCAACAAATCAATCTCCGGCAGCAACCAGCCGCTCATCGTCATCGACGGTGTGCCTACAATGACCAACACTACATCATCACAGGTTTCGAGCGACTACGGTGGCGAGCGCGACGGTGGCGACGTTATGTCCACCATCAACCCCGACGACATCGCTTCCATCACCCTTCTGAAGGGTGCTGCCGCTTCAGCACTCTACGGTGCAGTGGCTGCCAACGGCGCCATCATGATCACCACAAAGTCGGGCATGGCTGGCAAAGTGAGCGTCAACGTGTCGAGCAACACCACTATGGAGACTCCTATGGTGCTGCCTGAGTTCCAGACCACTTACGGCGGTGGCGCCGACGGCACATTCTCTTGGGGCGACAAGCTCGCAAGCAAGTCGAAGAACTACGCCAAGGAGTTCTTCCGCACCGGCTTCACCACCAACAACTCCGTTTCGCTTGCTGGCGGCAACGACAATTTCAAGGCTTATTTCTCCTACGGCAACGTCTTCTCTCAGGGTATGACCCCGAAGAACATGTACCGCAGCCACAACCTCAACTCAAAGGTTGACTTCAAGGTATTGGAGCACGTGTTCGTTGACTTCTCTGCCAAGTACAGCAATCAGTACTCAAAGAACCAGCCCGCTGCCGGCTACCTCTGGAACCCGCTTACGGGTGCCTATCTCGTTCCGCGCGGCACCGACTGGAACTACTACAAGGACAACTTCGAGGTGTATGACGCTACACGCGGCTGCAACATCCAGAACTGGACAAACACAAAGCAGCAGCAGTTTGGCAATCCTTACTGGATGCTCAATCGTCAGACTCCTATCTCTGAACGCAACCGCTATGAGTTCGGTGGCTCCGTGAAATGGGAAATCACTCCCGACCTCAACATCCAGGGCCGTATGCGCTACGAGCGCGGCGACGAGCACTTCATCCACAACGCCTACGCTTCTTCCGTCGGCGACCTCTATCCTATGGGACGCATGAAGGACAACCGCTACTTCAGCGACCAGCTCTACGGCGACGTTCTCGTCAACTACAGCCACACATGGGGCGACTGGGCTCTCACAGCCACAGCCGGCTCAAGCTTCACGAAGACAAAGACCTCTGGCGTTGACCTCTGGGGTGAAGGCTCACAGTACAAGTCGCCGGGTGACGGCAACATCTACTACCCGAACATCTTCACACCGAACAACTACTACAAGAATATGTCAAGAGTAGGCAGCGACGGCACATTCAACACAGAGAAGCGCCTCAACGCCGTGTTCGCAACGGCTCAGGTTGGCTTCAAGGACGCTGTTTTCCTCGACCTCTCCGCACGTAACGACTGGTCGTCGGCACTCGCCTTCACTGAGAGCTGCTCGTTCTTCTACCCGTCAGTGGGCGCCAGCGTGCTGCTCAACAAGCTCGTGAACATGGGCCCGCAGGTGAACCTCTTCAAGTTCCGCGGCAGCTACTCTATCGTTGGTAACGACGTGCCTATCTACATGTCTAACCCACGCTACACTCTGGGCGAGAGCGGCGCAATATCTGCTCCCGACAAGGCTCCCTTCCGCACGTTGAAACCCGAGAAGACCCACTCGCTTGAGTTCGGCTTCGACGGCACCTTCTTCAACAACCGACTCGATGTAGCCCTCACCTACTACAAGACCAACACGAAGAACCAGTTCTTCGCCATCTCTGCTCCTTACGAGAGCGGACTCCGCAACCGCTACGTGAACGCCGGCAACGTGCAGAACCAGGGCTTCGAGTTCTCTATCGGATGGCACCAGCAGTTCAACGACAACTTCTCTTGGTCGACCAACTTCAACCTCTCGTACAACGACAACAAGATTAAGGAGCTTGTAGACGGTCTTGAGAATGGTCTGACAATAGCCTCTTGGTCGGGCGCAAAGGTTGTACTCAACGAGGGCGGTTCCTACGGCGACCTCTATGTACGCCAGCTCAAGCGCGACGACAACGGCAAGATTATTGTGAACGACGGCAAGCCTGTCGTTGGTGACGACAACATCGACGAGATGAAGTACGCAGGCAACATGAATGCCAAGGTTAACTTCGGATGGACCAACACGTTCCACTACAAGGACTTCACGCTCTCGTTCCTCATCGACGGCAAGTTCGGCGGCAGAGTGCTCTCCGGCACAGAGGCTGCTCTTGACGGTTGGGGCGTTTCAAAGCGTTCAGGCGAGGCTCGCGATGCAGGCAAGGTTGTATATGAAGGCGTTGAGTTCGAGCCAGAGGCTTGGTACACAACAATTGGATCTTCCAACTTCAACAGCCCGTACGCAACAGAGTTCTACGTATACAAAGGCACGAACGTGCGTCTGCGCGAGTTGAGCCTCGGATATACCTTCCGCAACCTCTTCGGCAACGGCAAGAACCTCACGGCTGCGCTCATCGCACGCAACCTCTTCTTCTTCTACAAGGACGCTCCTTGCGACCCGGACGTATCAATGGGTACAGGCAACGGTGTGCAGGGTGTCGACATCTTCAACCTTCCTACTTCAAGAAGCTTAGGTCTGAATCTGAAGTTCAACTTCTAAATGAAGTTCCACGACAAGCGTAAGTAGAACAGAGTTTACAATCTTTTAAAATTAAAGTACATTATGAAAAAGAGAAATATATTCGCGGTGTCATCAATGATGGCACTCGCCGTGCTGGGCAGCGGAATGTTGAGCTCATGTACGGACGATTTCGAGAATCTCAATACCAACGGGGTTCAGGTGGATCCGTCAGACTTGCCTTTCTCAGCACAATGTGCCGAGGCGATGAACTACTGCTATCCCCCTCACCAGAACATGTTCCAGTTCTGGACCAACCTCACCATCGACCTCTACGGAGGCTATTTCCAGACTCCCCACGGCAACTTCACCAACTGCGACATGGGCGAAAACCGCGGCCACAGCGGCGGTATGTACGAGAACTACTATCTGCACATCTTCAACAACACGCGCCGCAACATCTCCAGCCTTGACGCTTCCGGCCGCGCCGGTCTTGCCGGCACTATGCGCATCGTGCAGGCAGTCGGCACTATGCAGGCCACTGACGCCTACGGTCCTCTCGCCTACTCGTCCATCATCAACGCCGAGAGCGAGTCGGAGTACCGCTTCGACAGCCAGCAGAAGATTTACGAGCAGATGCTCACCGACCTTGACAAAGCCATTGAGGGCCTCAAGGCAATGAGCGATGAGGAGAAACTCTCGCTCGCCACTTACGACACATGGTGTGGCGGCGATCCCGCTGTTTGGATACAGATTGCCAACACGATGAAGCTGCGCATCGCCCTCCGTCTCTCCAAGCGCGAGAGCGAAATGCAGGCTGACGGCTACGACCTCAAGGCCATAGCTTCTGCCGCTGCCGGCAACACTCTCGCCGCATACGGCAAGGACATCGTCATCAAGGATCAGAGCAACGAGCTCAAGCGTATGTTCGACTGGCAGGACTGCGGCATGAACGCCAATCTCGTGACGCTTATGGTCGGCATGAAAGACCCGCGTCTGCCTCTCTACATGACAAAGAATGTCGAAGACATCACCAACGAGAATGGCGTAACCACGCCTGCCAACTCCGTGTACTGCGGCATACGCTTCGCAAGCGGCATGCCACAGAAGGGTTCTGAAGGCTCCTACGGCTACAAGATGTCGCAGTGGGTTGGCTCTTACACCACTCCTCTGCCTATCTTCAAGGCTGCCGAGTCCTACTTCCTCCTTGCCGAAGCTAAGCTGCGCTGGGGCATCGGCTCACAGAGTGTGAAGGATCTCTACGAGGAGGGCATCCGTCTTTCTATCAAGAACGAGCTTGCCTACAAGGGATCGTTCGCTGGCATCGACAACATCAGCGACGCTGACATCGACGCCTACATCAACGGCACAACCTATCAGGCAGACTACGTCGATCCGGGCAACTCTACTCGCAACGCAACTCATGTCAACGAACTTTGCGTGAAATGGAACGAAAGCGCAAGCAAAGAGGATCAGCTCGCACGCATCCAGACTCAGAAGTACATCGCTCTCTTCCCGCTATCTAACGAAGCATGGGCTGAGCAGCGCCGCACGGGCTATCCTAAGTTATTCAAGGCTATGGTCAACAAGAGCAACGGTGCGGTTGACACTGAGGAGGGCGTACGTCGCGTCATCTACAGCTCCAACGCTTATGACACCAACGCCAACGGCGTGAAGGGCGGCATCGAAATCCTCAACCAGGAGAACACCAGCCTGAAAGGCATCTCCGGCGACAAGGGTGGTACTCACGTTTGGTGGGACAACGCCAACAAGGGCAACTTCTAAAGTCTCCAAACTGCCGCAAAAGGCAGACGACAGCCCCCGCGTAAACATGCGGGGCTGATAGAAAAAAATTTTAAAAGGGGTGCGTTCCTTTGCGGAACGCACCCCTTTTTTTGTTACTTCTGAGAACCTTTCCTCCTCATTATTCCTTTTTCACAAAACCTTTCGTTAACTTTGCAGTTTCAGATAACGAAACAAAAGCATTTATGAAAAAGATAGTGATACTCGACTTTGACGGCACACTCGCCGACACCAAGCCCGTAATTCTTAATACGTTCCACCGCACGCTCGACGCCATGCACCTCGCGCAGCACAGCGACGAGGAGATTGCTGCCACCATCGGTCTGCCACTGATGAAGGCGTTTCCCGTGCTCGAGCCTATGGACGAGGAGAAGGCTGCCGTGTGCACCGCCACCTACCGCGAGATTTTCGAGGACGTAAACCGTGAGATTGGCGTGCCGATGTTCCCTCACGTGGCAGACACCATACGCCAGCTCCACGACCGTGGCAGCATAGTCACCATCGCCACCAGCCGCGGCTACAAGTCGGCAGCCGACTTCATCAAGAGTTTTAAGCTGGATGACATCATCACCTTCATCATCGCCGCCGAGGACGTGCGCCACGCCAAGCCCGATGCCGAGCCCGTCACGAAGACACTGAAGCACTTCAATCTGAAGCCCGAGGATGCCGTCGTCATCGGCGACACCCACTTCGACATACTCATGGGCCGCAATGCCGGCACGATGACCATCGGTGTGAGCTACGGCAACGGCTCGCGCCAAAGCCTCATAGACGCCGGTGCCGATGCCGTGGTAGACGACTTCAAAGACATTGCCGACATCTGCTGACAATGAATTTGCCATCCGTGCATAACTGGGAGAGGGGGCGTCCCGCCCCCGACCATTTTCAAATATTCAAGATATGGAAAATGAAGGCTTGAAAAAACTTATACGCCTGCCACTCGACGAACTAAAACTTTCTTTCGCCGCATCGTGTGTTGAGGGACTTGCCCGCAAGACTGGCAAGCCCTACAGCGAGATTTACGACAGAATGAGTAAGGCAGAAGCTATCGAAAACTATATACTACCAAATTACGACACGCTGCACACGGAAAGCCGCGAGTATGTGCTTGACGACGTGATGGAATACATAGAAAACAGAGAAAGGAATATGTAATGCTGACAGTTTATCATGGTGCAACAGAGATAGTAAAATGTCCGATTTGCGCGTTTGGACGTCCGAGGCTGGACTTCGGACAGGGGTTTTATGTCACCGACATAAAAGAACAAGCTATCCGTTGGGCAAAATCATTGGCAGACAAACGTGGTTTGCAACCAGTTCTTAATACTTATACTTTAGACCGCGAGGCTTTCATGGAAGAAGGCAAATGCAAGATATTCACCTCCTACAATGCCGAGTGGCTTGACTTCATTGTAGCCAATCGACGCGGCGACAACTTGGCTGCTGCCTATGACTATATTGAGGGAGGTATTGCCAACGATCGAGTTATTGACACCGTAAACCTATATATTCAAGGGCTTACCGACTCGGCAACCGCCCTTCAACAATTGGCCTTCTATAAGCCAAACAACCAAATATGCCTCCGAAACCAAAGCCTTACAGACAAATTTTTACACTATTATGGATCAGAAAGAATTTGAGAAACGAATCAAGTCGCCTGCCATACAAGACATGATTCTCAGCAACCAAATAGGAGGCGTTGCCTACGAACTTTCAAAAAGGCTTAACATCTCGCCAGCCCGCGCCCTCGACCTATTCTACCGCAGCAAGACATGCGCCGACCTCCACAACCGCGCCACCAACCTCTATCTCTACGGCAACCTGTATATTGCCGACGAGTTTATGCTGGAGTGCCTGGGACGATTCTAAACAATATTTACAACCGTAGTATCTATTGTTAGTTGATTATCAATACTATATGCTCTAAATGGTAGAAAAGTGGTTATATGGATTCGATATAGATACAATATGACCAAGATTTAACGTATTTAACTTTCGATTACATTGAAAATCACAAAATAGTGCCACGATGGGGTCGTTTCAACCGAACCCATAATATGACAAACAAAAGTTATTCAACAATATTTTAGAAGGGGTACGGTTGAAACGACTCCCTCAAAGGATGTGATTGCAAATCATCCTCTTTATTCTGCTATAATCAATAGGATAGTCACATCATCGAAATACAGCTTGATGACTTCCGTAATAGGTGATTGAGAAAGCCTGATGCCTTGCTTGACTATATCGACTCCAAGGTTGTAAATGATGGTAATCCTTATTATATAGTCTTGGATGGTTTCGTGGCAGAGGTGACGAGATACGCATTTGGCCTCTAACCTTTGATGAATACTTCAAGGGCGTAGGTGGAGATATACGCAAAGCATGGCGAGATTACTACACCTTTGGAGGATTACCACAAGTAGCCCTGTTGGAAACTGAGGAAAAGAAAACAGATTATTTGCGTGGGTTATATGAAACAACCTATCTCCGTGATGTGATAGATAGAGCGCAATCATCTACGCAATCCTGAAGGGATGAAGGAATTGGTGCGTGTGCTTGCTTCAGGTATAGATTCTTCCACCAATCCTACAAGAATTGCCAATACATTTCAGTCTGCACAGGGTGTTGCCATAAAAAGGGACACGATAAAGCAATACATTGATTATTTGAAAGACTCTTTCCTTATAGAGGAGGCTCTGCGTTATGATGTAAAAGGCAGAAAGTATATTGGAACTGAGACCAAATATTATTTTGCAGACATAGGCATTCGTACTGCCATTCTTAACTATCGCCAACAGGAAGAGACGCACATCATGGAGAATATCATCTACAACGAACTTCGTAGTCGTGGCTATAATGTGGATGTTGGTTTGGTGGAACTTGGTGGCAAGGATGAAAATGGCAAGTTCGTAAGAAGGCAAATGGAAGTGGACTTTGTGGTGAACCGACCACCATATAGAGTTTATATCCAATCGGCTTTTCATATGCCAACACTGGAAAAAGAACAGCAGAAGCGTCGCCCCTTGCTGTCTATCAATGACCATTTCCGTAAAATAGTCATTGTCGGTGATGACATTCATCGCAAAGAAGATGAACTTGGGGTGATGACAGTTGGGCTTTTGGACTTCTTGACAGACAAGGATTTGTTAGAACAAGGTTAATCCGTAATCTTGGTTATTTCTTCCATAAATATTCCACCAATACTTTGGAGGATTGCTCGTAATTTTGCAGCGTGAAATATTAGTAAACTATTAAATGCAGTAAGGATGAAAACAAGATTATTATTTCTCGCAGGCTTGCTGGTGGTTGCAACCAACAGCTTTGCCCGAAATGCTCAAGACAACACTGTACCCAATGCTCCTGGTGCACGAAACCAAGAATTGAACTTGACCCAAGAATGGGACAATACATTTCCCAAGAGCGACAAGGTAGACCATAAGAAGGTTACCTTCCACAACCGTTTCGGCATCACACTTGCTGCCGATATGTATATTCCGAAGGATGCCTCTGCCACAAATGGAGCATCGGGCAAGCTCCCAGCCATTGCTGTGAGCGGTCCCTTCGGGGCCGTAAAGGAACAGTCGTCGGGACTTTATGCGCAGACCCTTGCCGAAAGAGGTTTCTTGACTATCGCCTTCGACCCTTCGTTCACAGGCGAGAGTGGTGGAGAGCCACGCAATGTGGCATCACCCGACTTGAATACGGAGGATTTCAGTGCCGCTGTGGATTACCTCGCTACCAATAATCTTGTAGATGCCGAGCGTATAGGTATCTTAGGCATTTGCGGTTGGGGCGGTCTTGCCATTAATGCCGCCGCCAACGACCCTCGCATCAAGGCGACCGTTGCCTCCACCATGTATAACATGACTCGTGTCAACACCAACGGCTATTTCGACAAGGGTACGGCGGAGCAACGCTATCAGATGCGTGTCGACCTGAACAAGCAGCGCACGGAGGACTATCGCAATGGCTCATACAAGCGTTCGGTCATGAATCCGAAACCTGCAGAAGATGCCCCACAGTTTATGAAAGACTACTACGACTACTATAAGACAAAGCGTGGTTATCATGAGCGTTCCATCAATTCTGGGCAAGGCTGGAATCTGACTTCTAACTTGGGCTTTATGAACTCTCAGATATTGCAATATGCAAGCGAGATTCGGAATGCCGTGTTTATCGTTCATGGTGAGAAAGCCCACTCACGCTATATGGGCGAGGATGCCTTCAAACTATTAAAGGGCAACAACAAACAGCTCTACATCGTTCCAGGTGCCAGCCATTGCGACCTGTACGACAAGGTGGACGTCATTCCATTCGACAAAATCGAACAGTTCTACAGAACTTATCTCGTCAGCAAAAGAAAATAAAAGCTTGAGAATTACGTTATATGAGAAAAAAGATTATCTTTATGTTGTTGACATTCTTCGTATTGAATGGGCAGACAGCTTGCAGTTCCGAACCCGGTGACACTGGGCGAAACTTTACTGAGGCAGACGACAACAAGCAAAACTTAACATCGACAAGAATGAACATTACAATAAACAATCACGTGTTGGTGGTAACTCTTGTTGACAACAGCGCAACGAGAGCATTGGTAGAACGCTTGCAAGAGGGAAACGTCAGTTACAGTTCTTCAAACTATGGCAATTTCGAGACCGTTGGCAACATCGGCTTCTCTCTGCCTACGAGCAACAGCAGCATCACCACGCAGACGGGCGACGTAATTCTCTATCAAGGTAACCAAATCTGCATCTTTTATGGTTCCAACAGTTGGTCCTACACCCGATTGGGACGAATATCCAACGCCTCGCAGGAGGAACTTCGCAGTTTGCTGAGTCATGGAACAGTGAATATCACGCTTTCATTGGCTGCCGTAGATGCAACTGGTGTTTCTTCGGTAAAATCAGAAGGCGAGCCAAATAACAGCAATATTCGCAAGGGTATCTATAGTCTTACGGGAGGGAAACTGGCGAAAGCTCCACAAAGAGGTGTCTATATAGAAGACGGCATTAAGAAAGCAAAATAGAAATCGAATAAAAAAGGAGATATTAGGTATGGGCGAAATCATCCAACTCGACAGCATCAAGACGTATAATGAACTGTATGGTCTCCCAACAGTTCATCCTCTGGTCACGGTCGTTGACCTACGCAAGGCTCGCCACATGGTGAACCATGCCAAGATGCACTATGGTGTATATGCGCTTTTCATCAAACACGGCATCGGTTGTACGCTCAGATACGGGCGTCAGAACTACGATTACCAAGAGGGTACGGTGGTGAGCTTTGCTCCCGGTCAACTGGTACAGGTGGACTATGAGACCGAGGAACTGAGCAAGGATGTCAGTGGACTGATTTTCCACCCAGACCTTATTTTTGGTACTTCGCTTGCCGAGAAGATGAGCAAGTACACATTTTTCTCGTATGCCCAAAGCGAAGCTCTCCATATGTCTGAAAAGGAGCAGAACATCCTCGTGGACTTGCTCCACCGCATACAGGAAGAGATGGAATACCCGATAGACAAGCACAGCCGTGACTTGCTTTGTGCCTACATCGAGTTGTTCCTGGATTATTGCCTTCGATTCTACGACCGTCAGTTTTTAACACGTTGCAAGGTGAACAGCGACATTCTACAACGTTTCGAGCATCTTCTGCACGACTACTTCGAGAATGGAAAGGCCATTCGTCTTGGACTTCCATCTGTGGCTTACTTTGCAGATAAGATTTGTCTCTCAGCTAATTACTTCGGTGACTTAATCAAGAAGGAGACTGGCAGGACTGCACAAGAGCACATTCAATTGAAGCTTTTAGATGAAGCCAAGAAGCAACTACTTGGTTCCACCCTCGGCATCAACCAGATAGCGGAGCGGTTGGGTTATCAAGATACACAACATTTCATCAGAATGTTCAAGAAACGTACAGGACAGACTCCACTTAAGTTCAGAGTGGAAAGCAATGGGTGAATGGATGGACTTAAGAGTATGAACCCTTAAATGTAAAATTCTCATATTACAACTTTTCGTTAAATTTTAAACTTAATTTTTCTACTACTATCATTAATGGCTGTAAAAAGTTTGTGAACTTACGTATCCACAAACTTCCCATGTTCCAACTACGGCGTGGGCGAAACTGGTATCAGTTGCAAATGTATAAGTTTTTTGTATCGGTTGTAATAAAAAAGGGATATTGTTTATGCAACAACAATCTGTTTCCCTTGTCGGGGTGTGTCAAAAGGCAATTTTGCAACTTTAACCGTAGCGGAGGCCGGAGACTTCCGCTACGGATAATCACTATTTGCGAGTTTTGACACACCCTCTATGAAATAATTAATTCAACTTTCTGATTTACTCGAATGTAAAGAATTTAGAGAATTTATCGCCGCTGAGGCGGCTTAGAAGTTATAGCCAATAGTAAAAAAAATGGAATTAAATAAATGTTCGTAATATATTACATACGGCTTTAACTTCTATAACTTCTTTATTTACTTTAAATTCCACAAATCCGAAACTTAAGTAATTAACGAGAATAAAGAATAACAGGGAGAGGGGACGCCCTCGCCCCCGATATGATAATATTCATTAGTCAATGAAAATTGTCATTTGCCATATCGTGGCGAGAGCGTCCCCTCTCCCAGTTAGTATCTTTTTACTTAGAACTTGTAGTTCACGCCGAACAGAACATTTGTGGCATCAACGTCAACGCCCCATTTCTGAACGTCAGTCCAATCGTTCTTCTGATAGCCGACAAAGCCAACCTTTGTGACGAACGACACGTGGTCGGAGAGGTTGAGCTTCAAGCCAGGCTTCAAACCAAACTCGAAGATGTCGGCATCGGCATGGTTGCCGCCAACATGGCCATAACCCATTGTGCCCTCGATGAAGAGGTCGACAAGCTTGGTGGTGCAGAACGTGTAGCGAGCGTAAGGATTCACGATGAACGCATTGTTGCCGTCCTCAATGCCCTCGTAGCCGATGGAGAGACCTGCCTCCCAATGCTTGTTGAACTGATAGCCAACCTCAGGAACGAACTTGTAGAACATCTTCGAGTCTGCGTCACCAATCTTCTGTCCGCCGAAACCAAGTGATCCACCGATGTAAACCTGTGCGCTTGCACTCATAGCCACAACCATTGCAGCCATTGTCATAAAGATCTTTTTCATAGTTTTCCGTTTTAAAAACACCTTTTATGTAATGTTATTTATCTCTCTGAGCCACTCATTAGAAACAGTGACTCCTGCTCCCGATGCTGTACAGTAGCCATCGGAGCACGGTGCAAATATATAAAATTTTAAGTTTACAAGCCTACTTATCTTCATGAAAGGAACAATTTAACTGAATTTTTTGTTTGTTTTAATGACATATTTTATGCAAAGCAAGCTTTTTCTGCTCATTTCCGGTTTTTTAATGCTACCTTTGCGACATACAGACTCAATAAACCCACCACCGCAATGTCCACAATAAATCCATTCGCCCGCCCATTATACGTGATGCTCAAACCGGCAGGCTCGCTGTGCAACCTACGTTGCAGCTACTGCTACTATCTCGAGAAGGGCCGTCTCTACGACTCCTCCTCGCCCCACGTCATGAGCGACACCATGCTTGAGAAGTTCGTGCGTGAGTACATCGAGGCGCAAACCACGCCTGAAGTGCTCTTCTGCTGGCACGGCGGCGAGGCGCTGATGCGCCCGTTGTCGTTCTATCAGCGTGCCCTTGAGCTGCAGCGGCGCTACGCCGGAGGACGACACATCGACAACGTGTTGCAGACCAACGCCACACTGCTCACCGACGAATGGTGTCGCTTCCTTAGCGACAACCATTTCCTCGTCGGCGTGTCGATAGACGGTCCGCAAGAGTTCCACGACGAGTACCGCCGCTCCGCTACGGGCAAACCCACGTTCCACAAGGTGATGCAGGGCATACGGTTGCTCAACAAATGGGGCGTGGAATGGAACGCGCTCGCCGTGGTCAACGACTTCAACGCCGACTATCCGCTCGACTTCTATCACTTCTTCAAGGACATCGGCTGCCATTACCTGCAGTTCACGCCCATCGTGGAACGCCGCGTGGAGCGCGCCGACAGCCTGACGCTTGCCCCTGGCATGGAGGAAGGCGGCACGCTCACGGATTTCTCCGTCACGCCGGAGCAATGGGGCAACTTCCTCTGCACTATCTTCGACGAGTGGGTGCGGCATGACGTCGGATCCTACTTCGTGCAGCTCTTCGACGCCACGCTTGCCAACTGGATGGGCGTTGCCCCCGGTCTGTGCTCGCTCGCCAAGGAATGTGGCCACGCGGGCGTAATGGAATACAACGGCGACGTCTACTCTTGCGACCATTTCGTCTACCCCGAACACCGCCTTGGCAACATCTCAGAGCAAACCATCACGGAGATGATGTACGGCGAGAAGCAACGGGAGTTCGCCCGCATGAAGCACGAGCTGTTGCCACAGCAATGCCGCGAGTGCAGATGGGAGTTCGCCTGCCACGGCGAGTGTCCAAAGAACCGCTTCACGCGCGACGCATACGGCAACCCCGGTCTCAACTACCTCTGCCGGGGCTACCGCCAGTTCTTCGAGCACGTCGCGCCCTACATGGACTTCATGAAGGGCGAACTGGAGGCGCAACGACCGCCTGCTAACGTCATGGAGAGAGCTGACAGTTTTTGAGTTGACGAGTTGACAAGTTGACGAGTTGACAAGCTGACGAGTTGACAAGCTGATAGCTTTATAGTTGACGAGTTGACGAGCTGATGGAGTTGAGTCTTAATATACGTCCTCACACTCAAACATTAAAACCAAAGGTCTCCCACGAAAATCACGGAATCACAGAAGACAAGTCTTTCAGTTTAAATTCCATAAATTCGAGATTTCAATACATAAAATATACAACATTAGATAAAATGCACAAACTCCGTACAATAGAAATGCAACGCCTCTCGCTGGACGAATTCCACGAGGCGAAGAAACTGCCGCTCACCGTCGTCCTCGACGACGTGCGCTCGCTCCACAACGTGGGAGCTGTCTTCCGTTCCTCCGACGCCTTCCGCGTGGAGGCGGTCTACCTCTGCGGCATCACCGCCACCCCACCCCATCCAGAAATACACAAGACTGCCCTTGGCGGCGAGGACTCCGTGGCATGGCGCTACTTCGAGACGGCTGCCGACGCCGTGCGCTCCCTACAGCAGGAGGGCGTCTACGTCTACTCCATTGAGCAGGTGGAAGGCTCCACGAAGCTTCAAGACCTACAGCTCGACACCTCGCGCCGCTACGCCGTCGTGCTGGGCAACGAGGTGAAGGGCGTCAGCCAGGAGGTGGTGGACATCGCCGACGGCTGCCTCGAGATACCGCAATTCGGAACGAAACACTCTCTCAACGTCAGCGTCACGGCAGGTATCGTCATCTGGGAAGTGGCAAAGAGATTCCTTAGCGAGCTGTAAACACGCTCTTATCCCCGCTTTTTCATAGTTCTTTTGCATAAAATTCGTACCTTTGCATTCTAATCAATACACATATATATATTATTAATAAATAAATGAAGAAACTTTTCATAGAGACATACGGCTGCCAGATGAACGTGGCCGACTCCGAAGTGGTGGCATCCATCATGCAGATGGCGGGCTACGAGCTGTGCGACAACGAGGCCGATGCCGACGCCATATTCCTCAACACCTGCTCCATACGCGAGAATGCCGAGAACAAAATCTACAACCGCCTCGACACGCTGCACGCCGAGCAGAAGAAGGGTCGCCAACTCATCCTCGGCGTTTTGGGCTGCATGGCGGAACGCGTGCGCCAAGACCTCATCGACAACCACTTTGCCAACCTCGTCTGCGGACCCGACTCCTATCTCAACCTGCCCGACATGATCGCGCAGTGCGAGAACGGGCAGAACGCCTGCAACATCGAGCTGTCCACCACCGAGACCTACCGCGACGTGGTGCCGCAGCGCATCGGTGGCAACCGGGTGAGCGGCTTCGTGAGCATCATGCGCGGCTGCAACAACTTCTGCCACTACTGCATCGTGCCCTACACGCGCGGCAGAGAACGCTCACGCGACGTGGAGAGCATACTGCGCGAAGTGCGCGACCTGCACGACCGTGGCTTCAAGGAGGTGACCCTGCTCGGACAGAACGTCAACAGCTACGGACTCACACCTGCCGGAAAGCGCATCGAGGGCGGATGCTCCTTCGCCGAACTGCTCAGAAAGGTTGCACAGAGCGTGCCCGACATGCGCGTGCGCTTCACGACGTCAAACCCCGAGGACATGACCGACGACATTCTCTACGCCATCGCCGAGGAGCCTAATCTCTGCAAACACATACACTTCCCGGCACAGAGCGGCTCGTCGAAAATACTGAAACTCATGAACCGCAAGTACACGCGCGAGCAGTATCTGGAGCGTGTGGATGCCATACGCCGCATCATTCCCGACTGCGGACTCACCACCGATCTCTTCGTGGGCTACCACGACGAGACGCCCGAAGACCATGCCGAGACGCTCTCGCTGGTGCGCGAGTGCATGTTCGACTCGGCGTTCATGTTCAAGTACTCCGAGCGACCCGGCACCTACGCCGCCAAGCACCTGCCCGACAACGTGCCGGAGGAGGTGAAGATAGAGCGCCTCAACGAACTTATAAAGCTCCAGACCGAGGTCAGCGCGGAGCAGAACCGCAAGGATATCGGCAAGACATTCGAGGTGCTCGTGGAGGGCTTCTCCAAGCGCTCGCACGAACAGCTCATGGGCAGAACAGAGCAGAACAAGGCGGTAGTGTTCGACAAGCAGGGTCACCACATCGGTGAGCGCGTCATGGTGAAAATCACCGGAGCCACATCAGCAACACTCCTTGGAGAAGTTTGTTAATTTTTAGTTGACGAGTTGACGAGGGGGTTAGTTGACGAGTTGACAAGCTGATTGCTTGTACGCATACAACATAACAACTCGTCAACTAACCCCCTCGTCAACTAATCCCCTCGTCAACTCGTCAACTAACCCCCTCGTCAACTAATCCCCTCGTCAACTCGTCAACTAACCCCCTCGTCAACTAAAAAAAATGAAAGAATTCTTCCAAGTTCTCCGGCGCTTCATCCCGCCCTACAAGAAGTATCTCGCGCTGACCGTGGTGTTCAACATCCTCTCCGCCGTACTCAACATCTTCTCCTTCGCCGCACTCATCCCCATCCTCCAGATACTCTTCCGCACCGAAGGGACGGGCACCGCCACGCACCTCATCCCCTGGACCGAGGGCAACATCAAGGACACGCTTGCCAACAACGCCGACTACTACGTCTCACAGCTCATAGCCAACGTGGGCGCCACGACGACGCTGCTGCTCATCGGACTCTTCCTTGCCTTCGCCACATTCCTCAAGACCGGCGCCTACTTCCTCTCCTCCGCCACCATCATCCCAATGCGCACGGGCATCGTGCGCGACATTCGCAACAAACTCTACCGCAAGATAACGTCCTTGCCGCTCGGCTTCTTCTCCGAGGAGCGCAAGGGCGACATCATCGCACGCATGACGGGCGACGTGCAGGAGATAGAAAGCAGCATCATGTCGTCGCTCGACATGCTCTTCAAGAACCCGATACTCATCATCTCCTACTTCGCCGCCCTCGTCTTCATCTCCTGGCAACTGACGCTCTTCACGCTCGTCTTCGTACCCGTCTTCGGATGGTTTATGGGATACGTCGGACGCAAGCTCAAGAAGGGCTCCATAAAGGCACAGGAACTGTGGAGCGACACGATGTCACAAGTGGAGGAAACGCTCGGCGGACTGCGCATCATCAAGGCTTTCTGCGCCGAGGAGAAGATGAACCGCCGCTTCGACAACATCAACTCCAGCTACCGCGACGCCGTGCAGCGCGTCAACATTCGCCAGCAGATGGCACATCCCATGAGCGAGTTCCTCGGCACGGTGCTCATCATCATCGTGCTGTGGGTGGGCGGCATACTGGTGCTCGACCAACAGATACTCTCCGGCCCGACGTTCATCTACTATCTCGTAATGCTCTATTCCATCATCAATCCGCTGAAGGAATTCTCGAAAGCGAGCTACAACATCCCCAAGGGCCTCGCCTCCATGGAGCGCGTCGACAAGATTCTCCTCGCCGAGAACACTATCAAGGAGCCGCTCCACCCGAAACACATCGCCTCCTTTGAACACAGCATAGAGTTCCGTCACGTGTCGTTCCGCTACGGCGAACAGTGGGTGCTCCGCGACATCAACCTCACCATCGAGAAGGGCAAGACAGTGGCTCTCGTCGGACAAAGCGGCTCGGGCAAGTCGACGCTCGTCGACCTCATCCCGCGCTACTACGACGTGCAGGAGGGCGAGGTGCTCATCGACGGCATCAACGTCAAGGACCTCGGCATCCACGACCTCCGGCAGCTCATCGGCAACGTCAACCAGGAGGCCATACTCTTCAACGACTCCTTCCGCGGCAATATCACGTTCGGCGTCGACAACGCAACCGAAAGCCAAGTGGAACAGGCGGCACGCATCGCCAACGCCCACGACTTCATCATGCACACGGAGCACGGCTACGACACGAACATCGGCGACCGGGGCGGACGCCTCTCGGGCGGACAACGGCAACGCGTGAGCATCGCACGCGCCATTCTCAAGAATCCGCCCATTCTCATCCTCGACGAGGCTACGTCGGCTCTCGACACGGAGAGCGAACGACTCGTGCAAGACGCTCTGGAGCGACTCATGAAGACGCGCACCACCGTCGCCATCGCCCACCGACTCTCCACCATCAAGAACGCCGACGAAATATGCGTCATGCACGACGGACAAATCGTGGAACGCGGCACGCACGAAGAGCTGATAGCCCTCGGCGGCTACTACAAGAAACTGCATGAGATGCAGAAATAACGCGAAACAAATAAAAATAAAAAGATAATGCTCACCATCATCCGCCTACTCTCACACCTTCCCTTCCGCCTGCTCTACGCCATCAGCGACATCGCCTTCGTCCTTGTCTACCATGTCGTGCGCTATCGCCGCAGCGTCGTGCGCGCCAACCTCGCGTCGTCGTTCCCGGAGAAGGGCACGCTGGAGAGAAAACTCATCGAGCGACGCTTCTACCGCTGGCTGTGCGACTACGGCGTGGAAACCATCAAGCTGCTCTCCATCAGCGACAGTGAACTGCGCCGACGCTTCCGCATCACAGGAGCCGAACAGGTGGAGGAGTGCTTCCGCGAGGGACAGGACTGCGCCGCCCTACTCGGCCACTACTGCAACTGGGAATGGCTCTCCTGCATGGGCATCGCCTTCCCCGAGGGAAGAAAGATGGGCCTTATCTACAAGCCCCTGCGCTCAAAGGCGTTCGACGAACTGTTCCGCCACATACGCTCCTCGCAGCCCTCAAGCATCGTCGTACCAAAGAACGACATCCTGCGCGAGCTCGTGAAGCTGCGCCGCGAGAACACACGCTCCTTTTTCGGCTACATCGCCGACCAGGGACCGCGCTATATAAACATCCACCTGTGGCTCAACTTCCTCCACCACGACACGGGGGTGTTCACGGGCGCCGAGCGCATCATGCGCAAGATGAACGACGCCGTGTTCTATCTCGACATGTCGCGTCCGAAGCGAGGCTACTACAACGTCGACGTGCGACTCATCACGCGCAAGCCCGGCGACCTTCCCGAGCATGAACTGACACGGCGCTTCTTCACACTCCTTGAGCAGACCATCCGCCGGCAGCCTGCCTTCTATCTATGGACACACAAGCGCTGGAAACGCACGCACGAGGAGTTTGAAAAATACTATAAAATAGAAAACGGAAAAGTAGTGCCTAAGAAATGACAACAATAGCTTTCGACGCCAAGCGCATCGTGCGCAACCGCACTGGACTTGGCAACTACTCGCGCACGCTCGTCAACGACCTGCGTGCCGCCCTACCCCACAACACGACGATGCTTCTCTACGCTCCCGACCGGGGCAGCGACGACCTCAGGGGGCAGATTGCCGAATCGTCCAACCTGCACTTCGTCTATCCCGACCGCGCCCGCAACTCCCTGACACGCGCCCTCTGGCGCTCCTGGGGCATCGTGAAGGACTTGCGCCGCGACCACGTGGACATCTTCCACGGACTCTCCGGCGAACTGCCTATCGGAGTCAGGGCAGCAGGCATCAGAACCGTCGTGACCATTCACGACCTTATCTTCCTGCGCCATCCGGAATACTACAACCCCATCGACGCCGCTGTCTACCGCGCGAAGTTTCTCCTGACCTGCCGCGAAGCACAACGCATCATCGCCATCAGCGAATGTACGAAGCGCGACATCATGGAGTTTGGCGGCGTGCCCGATGACCGCATCGACGTGGTCTACCAGAGTTGCGCCAAGCGCTTCTCTGCCAACAACATGCCATCCATGGAAGCCGCTGACGAGGTACGCTCACGCCTCCAGCTCCCGCCACGCTTCATCCTCAGCGTGGGCACCATCGAGGAGCGCAAGAACGTGCTGCTGGCTGTAGAGTCTCTCCCTTCCCTACCCGACGACGTGCATCTCGTGGCTGTCGGACGACGCACGAAATACGCCGACCGCATGGAACGCGCGGCACACAAGCTGGGCGTTGCCCATCGCCTCCACATCCTCTCCGGCGTCAGCGACGATGACCTTGCTGCCATCTACCGCCTCGCCGAGACCTTCGTCTACCCCTCGCGCTACGAGGGCTTCGGCATCCCCATCATTGAGGCGATACAGAGCGGACTGCCCGTCGTGGCATGTACTGGCTCATGTCTTGAGGAGGCAGGCGGGCCCGACTGTCTCTACGTCTCGCCCGACGACGCCAAGGCTCTCGCCCTCGCCGTAAGGCAGACGCTGCAGGGCGCAGGAGGACGCGACGAGCGCATCCAACGCGCACAACGCTACGTACGACGCTTCGAGAACAACAACACCGCACTGGAAGTGGAGAAAATTTACTCCCGACTGCTCAAATAAGCCACCTCGCTTAAATCACTTGCAAAAACTATGTCCACAACGATTACCATATCCCCCAAATACTCCGCTCTCCGCTCCTTCCTTGAGTCGCTCCCGGCACGCATGGAAAGCGAGGGCGAAACCATCCATGACGGACGCAACCTCATAAAGGTGTTCACAGCACCCGGCGGACTGCGCCTCAACGTCAAGCGCTACCACCGTCCGCATTTCATCAACGCCTTCGTCTACTCCACCGGCCTGCGCCATCCCAAGGGCCGCCGCGCCTTCGACTACCCTGCCTTGCTGCTGCGTGCCGGAGTGGAAACGCCGGAGGCAGTGGCTTACATCGAAGAGCGCTGCTGCGGCATCATCGGACTCTCCTATTTCGTCAGCTTGCAATGCCCCTACCCCAACCGCCTCTACAACATCCCGCACGAGCCGGAGTCGCTCTACGTGCCACTCGCCAAGGAACTCGCTCGCTTCACGGCACGCATCCACGAGGCAGGCATGGTACACCGCGACTATTCGCCTGGCAACATCCTTTGGCAACAGGACTCCGACGGCTCATTCCATTTCTCCGTGGTCGACATCAACCGCATGTACTTCGGCAAGGTGTCGCTAAAGCGGGGATGCGCCAATTTCGCGCGTCTGTGGGGCACGAAGAAGTTCTTCGAAACAATTGCCCGCACCTACGCCCAAGCACGTCATATGGACGAAGAAACATGCGTCAGAGAGACTCTTGAGGCTCGACGCAGATTCTGGACGAAGTACATAAAGAAACACGACGTTGGCTTCGACATCAACGAATAGAAAGACACCTAAGAATTGTTCAACATTAACGATTTGTTCAACATTAACGATTTGTTCAACATTAACGATTTGTTCAACATTAACGATT
>ERZ808270.372-NODE-372-length-27123-cov-6.325144_pt1 | contig 27123 bp, 20 predicted proteins | sample MGYA00521082_ERZ808270 | MGnify/ENA primary metagenome ERZ808270 (study PRJEB31516, sample SAMN03275594) | gut metagenome | biome: mammalia-associated habitat; material: feces | host: Papio cynocephalus | place: Kenya | collected 2012-07-27 ... | reverse complement strand
TAGCATTTTCGATAGAAAAAAGTTTGAAAGTTTTTTAGGGGTGTGAAAGTTGGGTCAGCATCAAACGGCGGAGGAACTTTTTGACTTATTTAAAGCCACCTCTGGATTCGACCGCAAATATCCTCGAGAAAAAGTATATCTACACATGGATAATACGAGTTACATTGAGGGAGATACACTTTGGTATAAAGCCTATGTGGTACGAGCTTCAAGTCTGCGACCAACTGACTTAAGCAAAGTGTTGTATGTGGAATTGCTGAATGCTGATGGAGGCTTGATTGAGAGACAAATGCTCAGATTGGATTCTCTCGGACAAGCAGATGGATGCCTTAGCTTGAAACGCCCCGTAATGCCTGGATATCACGAAATAAGAGCATACACACGTGAGATGACTAATTGGGACGAGACTGCTATATTTTCGCGTATTGTCCCTATATTTGGCTTAGAAAGCAACAATAAAGAAAAAACATCTAATAATTTAACTCATCTTAGGTTACCTATGCCAGAAGCACATAAGGGCGTAACTATTGCCATGCCACGCCCTTATACGATGAAGAATAAAAAAGAATACTTACTTACATTCTATCCTGAAGGTGGGTATCGAGCAAAGGGAGTAGAGCAGTATATTGCTTTTCAATTAACTGATGGGGTTGGGAACGGGGCAAACGACACACTACAATTATGCAATAATGAGGGAAATGTAGTGAGTGAATTCCAACCCGAATATGATGAGCGCGGCACATTTGTCCTTACAAGCGAACAGACGAAAGAATTTTATGTCAGGGTAAAGAACGTTCCTAGAAGGAAATTTGCCTTACCTCAGCCAATCGTTCCCTATGCAATGCATGCTGAAGCTTTTAATAATGGCGTGAATATCAAAGTGCAAGCTAACGATTCAGCACTTGCTGCAAATAGTTTGTTGGGATTAGCGGCAATAAGCAGAGAAAAGGTATGCTATTTCGACACACTAACCATAACCTCCAACGGAACTGAAATGTTCGTGCCACGAAAAGCTTTGCGCGGAGGCGTAAATCGAATAGAGCTATTCGACGTAAAAGGACAAAGTTATAGCACTCGCCTTATATGGATGCCCATTACCAAGGAGGAAGACAAGCACGTGAGCGTAAGCATGCAGCAAAACAAGACTTTTTATGAAGCATATGAACCTGCAGTTGTAAAAATGCAATTAAAAGATGCTAAGCAACGACCCATTCAAACCACCTTTTCCATAGCCGTACGCGATGCAAGCGGAAATATTACAGACACGAATGATGGAGGCGTGGAGGCCGATCTACTTCTTTCTTCAGAAATAAGAGGCTACGTGGCTCATCCAGAACTATATTTTATTAAGAACGATGCAGCACATCGCCGCATGATCGACCTCTTGCTCATGGTACAAGGATGGACTGCCAATCACTTTACAACAATGTGTGGAAAAGAACCATTCATATTAAAGCAACCTATAGAGGACGTTCCCATTTTACGTGGAACGCTTTATGCAGATAATAATCATCTACGTCCATTAAAGAACTACAATCTTAAAATGTTAGCCTATTCTCTTAATGGGAAAGGTCTACAAGGAAGCACACAGACGGACACAAACGGACAATTTTCCTTTGCCAATCATGCAGACTTTGATGGGAACTACTTTATGCAATTTAATATTCGCAGTGGTGATAAAAATCGAGCTTCCTGGTCACGCTTGACACTCGATCAATGGTTTGCTCCTCGTCCACGTGCACTTACTGCGCCTGACTTGCAATTGTCCATACCCATACAAAGAGATAGCCTTGTGGTCTATGAGCGTAATGACGAACCCGAGACATTCGCATGGCGCGATACCATTCCCCACTCTCTGCCGACTTCACTCGGCGAAGCAGTTGCAAGCATAAAAGGCAAATATCGTGGATTTACTGGCGGACGATATACATGGAATGGCGGTGAGCAACACGGAGAAGAACGCGCTCTGAAATATTACAACGTGGCACAGATCGTAGAGCAACTAAAGGATGAAGGCAAACCTATTCCCGATTTAGGAGAGTTCTTACCCATGCTCGACAATAATTTTGTAGTTACTCGCTATGGCTATTACGGCGAAAAAGCTCATTTTGAGAAAGAAGATGATAATGAGGAAAACAATAGTGATGTCATATCTTCACTTGAAAAAAATCGCCCCACCGAAACGAATGCTTCTTCTTATTTATTCTCCAATAAAAAACCTGAAGATGCGACTGGTTTAACCTCACAAGAGAAAAAAGAGGCAAAAGCTGTCAAAAGACAGCTTTATGAAAAACCTCGAGTGGAATATAATGCCAATTATGTGACCATCTATGTGAACAATATGCCCTGGTATGAATTCGGATTAAACCGTTATGAAGAAAATATCTTTGATAATCCTTCTGATTTATACAAGAGCATTAGCTTTGTGCCTGGAGTACAGAAAGACGATATATTAACTGGAGAGAACAAACAAAGTTCTTATTCTAACCAATATATGCTCTACATATACGAGCAACCCAATCTATATCGTACTAAAAACGAGCATGGCACTGAGCGACGCCTTATACAAGGCTTTACATCTCATACCGATTTTTATTCACCAGACTATCGTCGGTTTGATTTGCCCAACCAGTCTGACCATCGTCGAACGCTATATTGGAATCCATCCGTTAAGACCGATGCCAACGGTGAGGCGCATATATTATTTTTTACAAACGCTCGTTTCGAACAAAGACTTGATATTTCGGTAAGAGGAATCACAGCTAATGGTGGATGGATAGAGAACTAAAGCATTGGAGATAATCACTCTTACCCCTTATTTATTGGGAGATTCTAATAAACTCAGAGGATAGCAACGCGTTGGCGGAATTTGTAAACGGATTGACAAGTTAACAGGTAAGTTTGTCGAGTCTAATTGCTCTCGTTTTTAACGAAGCAAGTAGTCTAAGGCATATTTACTTGTTAACTCGTCAACTCGTTTACCAGTTAACCAAGAATTCTGCCAACGGGTGATAGCATACTCTATTCACCAGATTTATTAGAATTGTCCAAAAGTTTTTTGACTTTCATTTTGCTCTTCCCCCACCTTGCAGTATCTTTGCAGAAAATTACAATAGCACAACGCAATGTTAATAGACAAAATACAATCATTACTTAGCGAGGTTGCTGATTTGCAAGCATCTGATGCCAAGGCTTTGGAAGAGCTCCGTATCAAATACCTCAGCAAGAAAGGCGTGGTAAACGAATTGATGGGAGAGTTTCGCAACGTAGCTGCCGATCAAAAGCGTGAGATTGGCATGAAGTTGAACGAGCTCAAGACGGCGTTGCAAGACAAGCTCAACGACCTTCGAAGCCAATTGGCTACACAAGAAGAAGATCATTCTGACCTTGACTTGACACGTACGCCCTACCCTATCGCTTTAGGTACTCGCCATCCGCTATCTATTGTCAAGAATGAAATTATCGACATCTTCTCACGTCTCGGTTTTTCCATTGCTGATGGTCCCGAAGTGGAAGACGATTGGCACGTATTCTCTTCACTCAATTTTGCTCCCGATCATCCTGCACGTGATATGCAGGATACATTCTTCGTAGAGCAACATCCCGACATCGTACTGCGTACACACACAAGTTCCGTTCAAAGCCGCGTAATGGAACATTCAAAGCCACCTATCCGTGTGCTTTGCCCTGGACGTGTATACAGAAACGAAGCCATCTCGGCTCGTGCACACTGCTTCTTCCATCAAGTAGAAGGCTTGTATGTCGATAAGGATGTAAGTTTTACCGATCTTAAGCAAGTATTGCTCACCTTTGCTCGCGAGATGTTTGGACCCGATACGAAGATTCGTCTTCGTCCCTCTTACTTCCCCTTTACAGAACCTAGTGCAGAAATGGACATCTCTTGCAACATCTGTGGCGGTAAGGGCTGTGCTTTCTGTAAGCAAACAGGTTGGGTAGAAATCCTTGGTTGCGGTATGGTCGATCCCAATGTGCTCGAAGCCAATGGTATCGATAGCAAAATCTACAAAGGCTATGCATTCGGCATGGGTGTAGAACGTATCACCAACTTAAAATACCAAGTAAAAGACTTGCGTCTGTTCTCCGAGAATGATGTTCGTTTCCTCGATGAATTCATGGCAGCAAACTAAGCGAAACTCCTATATTCCCTTATAGCTTATATCCGAGAGAAGTTTGAAAGCAATCGTTTTGCTTTTAGGCTTCTCTTTTTTATTCTTAAGATCCTCATTCAATTATAACTGTAGACTTCTTTATTTCTTCGAATTTCTCAAATATATTACCCCCCCCATTCTACAAAAAGAATAATCGTATACCTTGTGAGAAATGCTTTTTTATTACATTTGCATTAACAAATTGCTTAAAAGGAAACATATTAAAATCACACATCCTATTACCTAAAACGAAAACATCCATGAAAAAAATAATAATATTGATCACTAGCATGTTGCTATTTGCTTGTTGCAACACTTCATATGAAAGAGAGATAATGGAACAAGCTGAATCAATGATATATAGCTCGCCTAATTCTGCTGAGAAATTGCTTAAAAAGGTTTCATTCACAAAACTGGAATCTGAAAAGAACAAAGCTTACTATGCGCTATTGAAAAGCGTCATTACCTATCGTCTCTACGAGAAACAATCACTCAAGAATATCAACTATGCCCTTTCATACTACAAAAAGCATAAGGATAAGCATCATCTGCAAATGGCCTACTTCTACCATGGAGCAATCAACTTGGAGAATAATGAAAATATTATCCGTAGTATGCGTGACTTTAAGGAATCTGAATTACTCATTAAGCATACTGACAACCAAATTCTTGAATCATACATATATAATGGTCTGATCAAAATATTTTTTCTGCATAATGCCAATTTGCTTGGTCTTGATTATTCCAATAAAAGCATCGACCTCGCTAAAAAAATGAATGACAAAGAAACTTTATCTGGTGCCTTTGGAAATAAGGCCATCTTCTACGAAAGATGCGGGAAGAGAGATAGTGCACTAGTATATTATAAACAATCACTTAAATATATAGACTACGTAAAATATAATTATGACAAAGCAACTATATACGACAATATTGCTTTCTATTACAACTTTCAATCAAATACAGCAAAAGCAAAGAAATACCATGATCTAGCGACTCAATGCGTTCCCAATGACAACAACTATAGCATTTGGAATCAATTATATAATTGCAACAATTTCAACGAAGCTATTTTGAAATCACGGGAAATACTACCCTCTGATTTATTTGAAGAATACAATCTATACGTTATATTATCTCAAATAGCGCGCAAGAATGGAATTGATCAAATGGCATTTAAATATAGTGATAAAGCGGATAGCATCCAAGATCTTATTGACAAAGACAAATATCAGTACGAGATCAAAAAAGTACAAGAAGAATATATGCGTAAAGGGATGGATGAAAATGCTCATTCCAACCGAATCCTCTCTATTATCATAATCACCGCAATTTTCATGGTATCTACCATAATGACCTACATCATTCGCAGATACAACACAAAGAAAGTCTCTTCACTGCGACAAAAAATAGAAAAACTACAACATGAAATAAATAGATTCACTGATTCCATATCATATAAGAACAGAAACGAAGAAATATCATCGTCCCACGTACAAGAAAAAGATGTTTTGGTCGAATTGCAGGAGGAACTCACCTCTTTAAAAAAACAAAGTAAGAAAGAACTTACAAACTACAAAAAGCATCTCAAACAATTTATAAATGGACTTGAAATTACCCTAAAAGTAATGCGAAATAGTCCCATAAAAATTCTTGAAAAAGAAGATCGTCTTGATTTCGTCTATTTACATTCAGAGAAAGATCAAATACTTAAGGACATTATACCACTTACTACAACTCAAGACCAAGTATTTTACATTCTTGTTGGTTTAGGATGTTCAAGGGAACAGATACAGAAGACACTATCTCTCTCTAAAGATTCATTCAGGAAGGAGAAAAGCAGACTTCTTTTTAAGCTTAGAGACCTTTCTGATTTACAATATTTTTGTGACAATTTAAAGGATTTATAGGAATCAAAATTGCAATAACTCTTTCATTATCAACAAAAAACGCATTTTCATCTTGTCACACATTAAAGAGAATCACTTGTCGTTTCATGAAGACATTATTAACTTTGCAGCGCAAAACATAAAATATAGCAAACATGATTTCATCTCTATTATTCGCTCAAAGTTTTATTTTATCTTGCTCTGCAAGCATCGATCCTATATTCAACGAAGTTACCTCTGTGTGCTTTTTTCGTAAATATGATAAGGTGAAGAGCAACAATAACAATAAACATGCTCCTTCTGTTCCATTGGCATCCTTACATGCAGAGATCACACCAAGCAAGGAGATCGTCTTAATTTTCGAAGATGAAGAATTCTCCGATATTGATGTTACAGTTGCATATGGAGATACTGTCATCTATTATAATCACTATACGCGCAAAGGAAGTTCTACACTTTCCATACCCTTTGCAATGTTAGGAAACAACTTGCCCTACTCAATTACCATAAATAGTAAAGGGAAAATATACGAGGCTCACTTTTCACTTTGAAAAGAATCTTCTGGTCTAATTATCTAATCTTATGAATCGTATATACTTGTTCCTCGTTTGTTTCACTGCTGCCTTCACAGAGTTGCAGGCACAACAACTCTATCCGCCTCAAGTGGAAGAATCTCTGTCTAAAGCTGGTTCAAACAGAACTAGCCTGGAAAGCGTGCTAAAACACTATCAGAAGGATAAAGAGCGCTATGCGGCTGCATGCTATCTAATAGCCAATATGCCCATGCATAGTCAAGCAGGAAAGATTGTATGGTACGACCCCAAAATTGATAGTATTCTGAATCATAACGACCAAGCATATTATAACCTAATAAAAGGGACATCTGGCGATGAACAAGAAAAAGATCCTTTACACGAACGCATTAAACTGGCAGCCCAATCATCTGCGAAATTATTAGAGCGACTGAAGCTGAAAGAGCCCCAAATCATAGAACATGATATGCCCGATATCGCCACACTAAATGGTGAATATATTCAGAAAATCATAGATCTAGCTTTTTCTCTGCGCAATCGCATACCGAGATTGAAGTCAATGCCTCTTCATGATTTTTTTGAGTACATCTTAGCCTATAGTGCGATTCCCGACTATCCCTTGATTAGTGATAAAATTGCTCTTCACGACACTTTCGACAAATATCTACAGGTAGACACCGCCCAAACAGCACGATGCATTTCCGAAAGATATAATCGTGCTATATGGTGGTTGGGACATTGGGGCGGCACTTACCCATTTGAGAATACACTTGGTTGGAGAGAATTATTCTTTACTTCTACAGACCACGACTGCGTAGATATAGCCAATTATGCAGCTATGATTTATAGAGCATGTGGATGGCCAGCTGCCGTAGAATACAATACTGCATATAAGGTATTCTCTGGTCGTCACTTCAATCTCGCTATTCCTTCCAAAGATTGGCATAATCAATGGAATGCTTATAACGATTGGCAATCATTCAGCCCGCAAAGTGAGCTCCCTCAAGAAGCAGGCAAACGTTTTCAAAAGTGTCTGAATATTTTTAGGCTACATTTCGCTCCTGTAGCAGATTGTCCCTACACACTGAAATCTGCAGATGAACCAATTCCCCAGGAACTTGAAAGCCCATTTATAGAAGACGTTAGTCATCTATACGCATCCACCGCAAAATTGGAATTGCCTCTTTCCTCAGACATTCCTAATACCTACCGACTCGCTTACCTTGCCTCTTTCACATCGCATAGCGGACTAAAAGCCGTCACATGGGGAAAGATAGACAGAAAGAATAAGAAAATCACGTTTGAACACGTCGTAACAGACCATATTTACTTCCCCGTATACATAACGGCAGACCATGAAATCATGCCTTTTGCTGCCCCATTCAAAATTGACGCCGTAACTAAGCCTCATCTCACAGTTACCTCTCGCTCGCCTTATTATCACATCTTATTGTCTGGAGCACCATCTACAATGGTTACAACTACTTTGAAACGTAAATTTCCTCGCAAGCCTCAACTTTATGAGCAAGCTAAACGAACTGTAGGCACATACGTTATTGCATCTGATTCTCCTAATTTCACCCATGCAGATACTTTAGCCACACTCTCTTTTGTGCCTGACGACGTTTGGACAGACTTACCTTTACATCCCACACATCCTTATCAATACTACAGAGTCTGCGCCCCTGCGGATGATCCTTACATTCACATGGCAGAGATTCAGTTTCTTTCTCACAAATCGAGGAAGTATGCCAATACGATTTCACCTACAATGGCAGATAGCAGCCTTTATCTTAGGCTGATGGATGAACCGCTCGTAAAATGTAAGTGGAAGGCAGAATATGATGGGAATTATCAAACCGCTCCTGATAGATGGCCTAACGTTACACTCAAACTGCAAGAGCCTCAATACGTAGACTGCCTCCATTTCATGATAAAGAATGCTGACAATCATATTCGGCCTCATCATTACTATACGCTTTATCAATGGACAAGCAAGGGTTGGGAACTTTTTTCTCAAGGAGAAGCTAAGGGCGAATCCCTGCCCAAACTGCCGCTTTATACCAACCGATTGTATTGGCTCTCTGATATTACTGAAGGAAACGAAGAATTGCCTTTCCTTATCAGTAAGGATGGCAAGCAAATCTTTCCTCACGAATGGTTTTATTAGAAGAAGAGTAATATTCTTCTCTACGACTCAACTTCCTATTCTACATTATAAATGAGTCCAATAAGCTCTTCAAACAAACCTTTGTCATCATGTATACCTCCACCATCATAAGAAATGGTTTGCTCTCCACTTTTGTCGCAGCCTCGCTGCTGGCAAGCATGGGGCTGTGTTGGCATGAGCATTGGGATTGTCTGCAAGGGAAATGGATTGCATGTACGATTGTGCTCTGTGGAGCGTTTATAGTTTTATTAAAAGGCAGAGTACAAAAGGACAAGTTCCTTTACCTCTTATTTGCCACTTTAATAGGTTGCCAGATCTCGGATATTCTTGCCAACAGTATTAGTATCGCTAACCTTTTATGGGGACTTGCTCTTCTATCGTTCGTCTCTCTCTGCAAAGAAATCACTAACAAATCATGGCTATTCATTGTAGCAATATGTAATCTACTTATTTTGACTATGAGCATACTCCAGTACGCTATAGTCAGCATACCCTTTAGCCTACAGATTCTTGATAATCCGGCAGGCAATGCTTCTGCATTAGTCATGGGCATTTGCTGTATATTGCCTCACGATTTCTCCATTAGACATTTTAGTAATCGCTGGTTCTCTGTCGTGATTGTCATACTTCTTTCATGTGTAGTTATACTATCAGGAGCATTGCTCTATAATTGTTCCAGAACAGGATTTGTCGCACTCTTTTTATCTTTCAGCATCTATCTAGTAAGTTTTTTCAAGAACAAATTATCCCGAAAACATTGGATCCTCGTAGCCATTGCTTCATCCATCGTACTGTTTCTTCTCATTTCTCAATTATATCTACGCAATCCTTATTCAGTAGAAGGGAGATTCTTAACTTATCACGTTTCCGCTCAAATGATTACAATCCATCCCTGGTTGGGATGGGGATCAAACGCGATAAATGCTCATTATATGGCTTCACAAGCCAACTATCTACAAACGCTTTCGCCGAATCACATCTACCATACATTAGCAGGCGATGTTGTACGACCTTTTAATGAGATACTGAATGGGCTGATGCAGTATGGAATTGTCAACATTTTACTATTTCTAATCGTATTTCTCTACATATGGAAGAGAATAACGAGCACGCAGAGAATGGAACTTCTTCCCATCCTTACTGCATGGATTGCATTAGGCATGAGTTCCTATCCTTCTTACTATCCCTACGCATGTTTGCTCCTAGCAGGTAGTTTCGGTAATGTCCTTCACGCAGAAGAACAAACAAGCCATACACGAGTAAAGGAAATTTCATCTACGAAATGCAAGAGGTACATGATATTTACCATCCTGCTATTGAGCACATATGCTGCTGCAGTACAATGGTACAAAGAATACACGAAAGAAACATGGTTGGACAATGACGCCGCAGAAATCAATTCCGCCTCGGATGCAAATACAGCAACTCTACCCTCAATCATATCCGACGATATTGACGTGCTTTATGCACTTTCTGTTGATTTGAATTTAGAAGGAAAGCCACAGAGGAGTCAAGCAGTATTAGCAAAGCTAAGAGGACGCTTACAAAACTATGACACGGAACTCATAGCCGGAGACAATGCACTATCTCTGCAACAGTGGCACGATGCGGAGAAGCATTTCCAACTTGCTCATGCAATGATTCCCGTACGTTTCATGCCCTTGTTCGGACAAATGCAAGTATACTCGTTGAGTGGCGATTCGGTAAAAGCACGCAATGTAGCACTAAAGATTATTCGCAAAAAAGTGAAAGTTGATAGTGATGACATTCATGACATTAAAGCAAAAGCTCTCAAGATCTTAAAGGCACGAGAATAAGACCCGTTGTTTTTCTTGCACATCATAAATAACATTCATAAACAATCAAAAATCAAGTAAAATGAAAAGGTTTTTTCTTTCATTACTCTTTTCTTCAGGAGCAATCGCTACATTTGTAGCATTCCACGCATGTTCATCCGATGAGGCAAACGAACAGCAGCCCACGAGCAGGACACAGTTCCTCTTGAAAAAGAGTAAAGAGTTCGCTCAGAAGTACAACGTAGACCTCGAAGTAGATGAAGCTCAACTCGAAAAAATCGCCGACACGCTTTCCGTTTAACAAATGGAAAGAGACTATCAAGCTTGGGCAAAGCTTAATGCACATCTAAGATTGCAGAAGTCCAAGGGTACAAAAAGTTCAAATTCTCTTAGGCTAAAAAGAAGACGAGCCGCCTTCGAGTCAACAGCTATCGATGGGCATTATGAGCATACCGCTACCAATAATGACGATATTAACGTCGTCATTGATTACAACTTTGGTAACAATGGTAGTGGACTTGTTCATGTAAGAGTATCTTATAGGAAAAGTGAAGGACGAGCGTCATTTGTTCCATCAGGATACACTTCTTATGGATCTGACGAATGTTACTTTACTGCCACAGGTACCGTATTTCTCTCTGGCGGACTTTACAAAGGTCTAATGTACGTTTGGATTGAACATAAACAAAATGGTGATTACATCTGTAACGTAAATAGCTAAATCATGAAAAAGTTTCTTTTTACACTTATCTTAATCTGCTTGACTATCAATGCAGTTGGACAAAATACTCCTATTACTAAGAGCGATTCTATAGTCTACGAGCAATATCTATCAAAAACATTTGCACAGTACTTTTCTCTTCCCTTGTTACAGAAGATTTACAAGTACATGGATGCGTATAGTAAGAATAATGCGGATGATAGGTACGTTCTCAAAGAGTCTCACGACAATCCAGGTTGGGCATTAGCTAATAAAGCGCCATTTGGTGCCTTAAGTGGGTCCGAGTCTACTGTAATGGTGGGCACAGATGGTGGCGGTGGCTCTTTCCGATCATACCGATTCTACGATGATAGGGCATTCCCAGATTCTTTACGAACTGCGTTTAAGCTTGCCTATTCTGACTTCCGAAGTAAATACCCCAAGAAGAGTGTAGCTCAAAAGGAATTAGTAGAAGCACTCACAGCTTTCAGTAAGACCGCGCACAACAAGCCCTTATTCTTTGCCGATATTCACAACTCATACAATGATGATATCAAAGCCTATGTGAAGGACATGTTTAAAACTTCTATTCTGATTGATAACAAACAGAATCAGCGGTTCCTGCGCAAACCCTCTGCTGAGAAGCTACAGAATGATGCCGGGGTAAAGTTTGTGATAGGTGTTGCTCTTTATAAACTGTGGTTGAAACAGCAAGATAATAAGCCAAACGAATAATAATGGAATTTAATATTGATTCGCAAAGACGAACTTTGCTATAACATTTTAGGGTGGTTCTATTAATTCTGATAATGGGATTTGCGTGGTATTGGAAGTATAATCTCCTATCATAAGGACGCTTTCAAGACCATGGAAATCGTACATCAGAATAGAGCTTCTTATTTTTCAGAATTAATAGAACCACCCTTTAGTATAAGTTTTGGCCTAAAGCCTCATCCATGCGGGTATATAACCCACACAATATAGCCCCAAACAAACAATGAGAATAAGATTATATCTTGCACTCGTTATCTCATTATGCTTTCTTGATTGTCATGCTCAAGAGGTGAATGAGAACGACGCGTATGCTTACGAACAATACCTCTCAAAATCATTCGCTCGTTTTTATCCATTGTCTAAATTGCAAAGAGTATACAGGTATTTGTACGATTATCAGAAGGATGGATGTTCTGGAAAAGATCGATATATTCTCGTCGATAAGTCGAATGGTGGAGGTGACATAGTGCTTTGGGAACCTGCTGATAAAGAAGTTGAACTTCCTATTGCCACCTATTTAGTCGGTAAAGATCAAGGCTTCTCCACCTCCCGTAGGCATTATGACGATCGCGCCTTTCCTGATACGATTCGATTGATACTAAAAAGTAGGTTCACACGATTTCGAAGACACTATCACAGAAAAAAGCGTAGCTCAAAAGGAATTAATAGAAGCATTGAAGGCTTTTGATAATTCTTCGCACAACAAGCCCCTATTCTTTGCAGATATTCATAAGACATACAATGGCGATATTGAAGCCTATGTAAAGAACATGTTTAAGACATCTATTCTGATTGACAACAAACAGAATCAGCGGTTCCTGCGCAAACCCTCTGCTGAGAAGCTACAGAATGATGCCGGGGTAAAGTTTGTGATAGGTGTTGCTCTTTATAAACTCTGGCTGACACAGCAAAGAGAAGACAATAAGCCTCACGAGTAAAATAGTGGACGCTCCCCCTAAAGTCAACAAGAACGATTTATTCACCCATAAACAGATTCACTAATTAAAATTTTACCAACATGAAAAGATCAAATCTCTCACTTCTCCTTACTACAGGAGTAATCGCTACCTTTGTAGCAATCCACGCATGTTCTTCCGACGAGACCAACGAACCTCAATCAATGACTAAAACACAGTTACTCTTGAAAAAGAGCAAAGAGTTCGCTCAGAAGTACAACGTAGACCTTGAAGTTGATGAGGCCCAACTTGAAAAGGTCGCGGATACGCTTTCCGTTGAACAGATGGAACGGGATTACCAAGCTTGGGCAAATTTTACAAGAACCCCGATCACAGTCACACCTAAAAAGACTAAAAGTTCAAATGGATTAAAGCTCACTAAACGCCGCGCTACATACGAATCTACTAGCATTAGTGGGCAATATAAGGATATTGTAGATAACAACCCATACATGACTTATGAATTATTCTACAATTTCGGTAACAATGGAAACGGGACTGTTCGTGTTGTAGTTACTTATGGAAAATATGAAGGTATGGCATTCCTACAACCTACAGGTTTTACCTCTTATGGATCTAATTCGTGTTCTTTCACCGCTGTTGGATCTATTAACTTAACAAGACCTTTGTATAAAACATTAACAAAGCGCGTTTGTGTTGAGTATTGCAACACAGGAAAGCCTATTTGTGAAATCACTGATTTATAAACCGCTATGAAAAGACTCGTTGTTTATTTAGTTTTATCTCTATGTCTATTTCGCTGCTACGGTCAAATAGCAGATAAAAGCGATACACAAGCCTATGAGATGTATCTCACAAAGACATTTGCTCAGTACTACCCTCTTCCATTGTTGCAGAGAATTTACAATTACTTATCTACATACTCACAAAACTCCAATACAAAGAATCGATACGTTTTCAATAATGATTCGATGGGAAGAGACTATCTCGGTGGTTGGGTCTCTGCCGACTGTTCCTCAGAAGGTCCAATTATGTGTTACACCGATACCTACCAGATTGGGAAAGAACAGGGATTTCACACTTCACATAGGCATTATGACGATCGAGTTTTCCCAGATTCTCTTCGTTTCGTATTTAAACAAGGATACGCAGAGTTTCGTACAAATTATCCCAAGAAGAGCATTGCACAAAAGAATTTAATAGAGGCACTCACAGCATTCAGCAAAACTGCGCACAATAAGCCCCTCTTCTTTGCCGATATTCATAATACATACAATGATGACATTGAAGCCTATGTAAAAGATATGTTTAAAACATCTATTCTAATTGACAATAGGAAAAACCAGCAATTCTTACGAAAACCATCTGCAGAGAAATTGCAGAATGATGCTGGTGTGAAATTTGTGATTGGTGTTGCACTCTACAAACTCTGGCTGACACAGCAAGGAGAAGACAATAAGTCTCACAAGTAAAATAGTGGACTCTCCGCCTAAAGTCAACAAGAGCGATTTATTCATCCATAAACAAATTCACTAATTAAAATTTTATCAACATGAAAAGATCAAATCTCTCATTTCTCCTTACTACAGGAGCAATCGCTACCTTTGTAGCATTCCACGCATGTTCTTCCGATGAGGCAAACGATTCTCAGCCAACAAGTAGGTCACAAATGCTCTTGAAAAAGAGCAAAGAGTTTGCTCAGAAGTACAACGTAGACCTTGAAGTTGATGAGATTCAACTTGAAAAGGTAGCAGACACGCTTTCCGTTGAACAGATGGAACGGGATTACATTGCATGGTCTAATCTTATTAATAAGTCCATTACAAATACATCACATCATGCAAAATCCATAAATGGATTAAAGTTCGCTAAGCGTCGTGCTTCCTTTGAATCAACAAGCATCAGCGACTGCATCAAGGGAGAAGTAGAAAATAATCATCAAATTGAATATGAAATCTCCTACAATTTCGGCAACAATGGAAGCGGCATGGTTCGTGTACGCCTTTCCATTTTTGGTAGCGACGGAATTACTTACTTGCAACCCTTAGGGTTCTCCGCATACGGCACAAATAAATGTTCTTTTACCGCTAACGGACCTATCACTCTAACAGGTGGTTTATACCATGGAACATACCGAGTTTGGGTAGACCATAAATATACTGGTAAAACAACAGTCTATTTAACACGTAATTGAAACTATCATGAAACGAGTTCTACTAATTATATCCATTTCTTTTTACATCTTTCATTGTTATGGTCAAGGAGTAAGTAAGGCTGATACGCAAGCCTATGAGCAATATCTTACAAAAACATTTGCTCAGTACTATCCTTTCTCTATGTTGCAGAGAGTATACAAATATTTATATGCTTATCAAGAAAAAGGTAGCATTGATGACCGATATGTATTCACCGATGACTCTAAAGGCAGAGGAGATACTGGAAATTGGGAACCAGCCGATAAGGGAGAAGGACTTCCTATCGCCACTTATATGGTCGGTAAAGAGCAAGGATTTTCTACTTCCATTCGACACTACGATGACCGAGCATTTCCGGATTCCCTTCGTTTTATCTTCAAGCAAGGATACGCGGAGTTTCGTTCAAAATACCCCAAAAAGAGCATAGCTCAAAAGGAATTAATAGAGGCGCTGAAGGGTTTTGATAAGGCTGCACACAACAAGCCCTTATTCTTTGCCGATATTCACAAATCATACAATGATGACATTGAAGCATACGTGAAAGACATGTTTAAGTCATCTATTCTGATTGACAATAAGCAAAATCAGCGATTCCTGCGAAAACCATCTGCAGAGAAAATGCAAAACGATGCGGGAGTAAAATTCGTGATAGGCATTGCTCTTTATAGACTTTGGCTAACACAGCAGGAGGGAAAAGACGAGCCACACGAATAAAGACGATATCACCACTTTTGCTGAACCTTTTCTAGAAATACAAATAATCTTCATCCGTGCACCCTAACGATCTTCAACGTTAGAGCACACAGATGAAGATGTCTTTATCTTACACCTATAAGTTTGTGCGTTTGTAGCGACAGGCGCCATATGGGATGCTCTAAGCAATATGCTATAGCGCTTCTAAGGATCTCAGCATTACGCGATTCTTCACCAATGTCGCAAGGCTGTAAAAAGTGATGGTCAGCCTGTATTTCAGTATATTCGCTCGGAATCCCTCGTTCGGTAAACACCACTTTTATTTCATTGAACCGGCTGAGCACAATAGAAGCACTTCTTGTCTTTACAAACCGATCTTTCGGCGAGAGCGTCACCCAATCTACATTTTGGGGCAATTCATGCGTGCCGTTTGTCTCCACTGCCACATACTTTCCAACTCCGTGCAATCCATCGACCAACGACTCCGTCAGTTGCAGTGAGGGTTCTCCACCCGTAATAACCACATGCTTTGCAGGACATTTCGCGGCTTCTTCGATGATTTCATGCTCAGTCATCTCTGTGTAAGGCAAATGATCTGTATCACAAAATGGACACTTCAAGTTACAACCTGACAGACGAACGAATAAGGAGGGAGTTCCCGTATAAAAGCCCTCACCCTGCAGGGAATAGAATATTTCGTTGATTCGCATAATCAAAACGTTACGTGCTCATAGCCTGGCTTGATATAGCAAGCTATATTACCCTCTGATTCTTGGAACGTCACTTTATAGCAATGATCAACGTGATTACATATCCAATGCGCAAGATTTTCTGCTGTAGGATTAAAATCGAATATCTCGTTCAAGCAACGATGATCCATCTTGTCGGTTATTATTTTCTTTACATGGCTAAAATCTACCACCATCCCGTTTTCATCCAATGATTCAGAACAACAATATATGGTGACGATACCATTGTGTCCATGAAAACGTTGACACTTGCTTTCGTAGGTCAAACTTAGTTGATGGGCAAATGCCACTTCTATGCGTTTACTGATATAATACATATCTTTTCTCGTTTTTTTATTTCACTTGCAAAGTTACGCTAAAAGCAGCATCCGCCCAATCATTACGCCCCGTTTTTCAAGAAAAAGGTACATCTCCTACCCGTTGAGCATGCGATTGGATACGAAGTTTCGGATTTAGATAAACATCAACTCTGAATCTCTTGTAATTATATCTCTTTATCGTCAGTCAAGTAATACAAAGATGCTCTTCCATGTTGTCGTACACCGACCGGTGTACGCATGAGCAACGGTCGGTGTACGCATGAGTAACGGTCGGTGTACGCACGTACAGCGGTCGGTGTACGCACGTACAGCGGTCGGTGTACGATAACATGCACGCTCTTCAAAGAAAACCTTACACAAGTTGTTAAACCAATAATAGTGATGGACAAAATCTTCTCTAAAGGAAGTTTTTCTTTACTGAAGTTTCGGATTTAGAATGGGCTTTTAGCCCGCCTATTATAAATCCGAAATTAAGATGTGAATGCCTTATCACATGCCCACGAGATAAAGAAGGCTTTCTTTAGAGAAAACTTGAATTAGATATTCTCATCTAAAATTAGCATGGGCGGTTGAAAGCCATGACCTGAAATGTTCACTTCCACCCACCTAATTCCTTACTCACCATCACGCTTTCTATTTTCTTTCTATAATCTCTATTTAGTTTCAACTATCTACATTTTCTTATTTATAACAACTGCAATGTTTATTAAAAGCATGGTAAAATTACATTTTGCAAGTAAAAAAGCCGCGTACATAAACATTTTGTCGTATATTTGCAATCACAAGAAATGACCTTACAATTATAAGCGCATTATATTTACGCTAAACTAAACACCTGCAAGGAATGATTTACAACGAAGATATGCTCAGCACTTTCTATGCTACCTATGCACAGAAAGTAGCAGAAGCGCGTAAAACGATAGGACGTCCGTTGACGTATGCCGAGAAAGTTTTGTTTGCTCATACTGCCGCCCCTGTGAAGGAAGAAGGCTATAAGCGAGGCACGGACTACGAACTGTTCCACCCCAATCGGGTGTGCATGCAAGATGCTACAGCACAGATGGCCATCTTGCAGTTTATGAATGCAGGACGTCAACAGACTGCTGTACCCACAACTATACATTGCGACCACCTAATTCAAGCCTACAAGGGCGCAGAGATTGACCTCTCTACAGCCAAGAGTGTAAATGCCGAGGTATACCAATTTCTTCACTCTGCAGCCCAACATTATGGTATGGGATTCTGGGGAGCAGGAGCTGGCATCATCCATCAAGTAGTGCTGGAAAACTATGCCTTCCCTGGTGGCATGATGGTAGGTACTGATTCTCATACGCCCAATGCGGGTGGTCTTGGAATGGCAGCTATTGGTGTAGGCGGCGCAGATGCTGTAGATGTCATGGTGGGTTCTCCATGGGAACTAAAAGTACCCAAACTCATTGGTGTGCATCTCACTGGTAAACTTTCTGGATGGACATCTGCCAAGGATATCATTCTTTATCTTGCTGGTCGACTCACTACGAAGGGTGGAACAAATGCTATTATAGAATATTTTGGCGACGGTGCAGAGAGCCTTTCTGCCACAGGCAAAGCTACTGTATGTAATATGGGCGCTGAAGTAGGTGCAACCACTTCAATGTTCCCCTACGACGACCAAATGAAGGCTTATCTCAAGGCAACGGGCAGAGCCCGCATAGCAGAGATGGCTGATAAAGTAACAGCAGATCTTAAGGCCGATGCTGAAGTGATGAAGCATCCTGAAAAGTACTTTGACGAATGCATCACCATCGACTTAAGTCAACTTCACCCCTACTTGAATGGCCCCTTCACACCCGATGCTGCTTGTCAAGTAAGCGAGATGAAGGCTAAGGTTGAAGAGAATGATTACCCCGACAAAGTGGAAGTCTGTCTCATTGGTTCATGTACCAACTCTTCTTATCAAGACATGGCACGCGCAGCTTCTGTCATCCAAGCAATGACCCAAGCAGGCAAGAAGCTTAAAGCACAATTGATTGTATGTCCTGGTTCAGAATTGGTATGCGCTACGGCAGAACGAGACGGATTCTTGCAGACATTCCGCGATGCTGGTGCTCTGATTATGACCAATGCTTGTGGTCCATGTATAGGTCAGTGGAAACGCGTCACAGACGATCCGACGAAGCGCAACAGCATAGTGACTAGCTTCAACCGAAACTTTGCAAAACGCGCTGATGGCAATCCCAATACACATGCATTCATCGCTTCGCCCGAAGTAGCGGTAGGCTACGCATTTACGGGTTCGCTCAGCGAACACCCATCATTTTCTCCAGGTTGGCCCGAGTTCGCACCTCAAGGGCAGGCATTGCCATCTGAAGGCTACTGCACAAACGAAGCTGTAGAAGCTGTAAAGCCGGCTTTCGACATTCAACCCGATAGCAACGCTGAAATCCAAATATCGCCCGAAAGCGAACGTCTGCAACGCTTAGAGCCATTCTCACCATGGAATGGGCAAGACTTCATTCATCTACCATTACTCATCAAGGTGAAAGGCAAATGTACTACTGACCACATCTCGATGGCAGGCGTATGGCTTCGCTTCCGCGGACATCTACAAAATATCTCACGCAACCTGCTGCTCGGAGCTACTAATGCCTTTACAGGAGCTACAGGACAGACGCTCAACACGATCACCGGACAGACGGAAGAGATATGGAGAGTAGCCGAGAACTATCGTGATCAGACGGGCGGAAGCATCATCGTGGCAGAAGATAATTACGGAGAAGGATCAAGCCGCGAACATGCAGCTATGGAGCCTCGCTATTTAGGAGTAAAAGTGGTTCTTGCTAAGAGTTTTGCACGCATTCATGAGACCAATCTGAAGAAGCAGGGCATTCTTGCCTTAACTTTCACCGACCCGTCTGATTACGACAAAATACAAGAGGACGACACATTCGATGTAAATTGCAGCACCATCAGTCCAGGCTCTACAATTACGCTGACCGCTCATCATGCCGATGGCTCATCAGACACGATCCAAGCTCAGCATACCTACAATGCACTGCAAATAGAATGGTTTAAAGCAGGTTCGGCTCTTTCCGTAAAATCTCCATCACAACAAGCATAAACTTACCACAATGAATCTCACAGATCACCAGATACAAATACTCCCCGACGGAACTCTCTCAGTGCCCAACACCGTAACCGTTCCTTTCATCACGGGTGACGGCATTGGCGCAGAAATTACGCCGGCCATGCAGCAAGTAATAGACCAAGCCGTAAAGAGTGCTTATGCAGGACAGCGACAAATATTGTGGAAAGAAGTACCTGCAGGTCAACACGCATTCGACACCTTAGGCACTTATCTTCCCGATGAAACATTAAAAGCATTTGCCGACTATCACATAGGCATAAAGGGGCCTCTTACCACACCTGTAGGTGGAGGTATTCGCTCTCTCAACGTAGCAATGAGACAGGGGCTCGACCTCTACGTGTGCTTGCGCCCTGTCAGATGGTTTAAGGGAGTAGAATCGCCCGTAAAACATCCCGAGCGTGTCAATATGGTAGTATTCCGTGAAAATACTGAAGATATCTATGCAGGCATTGAATGGAAAGCCGCCTCACCCGAAGCCAAACGCTTTTATGAATTCCTGCACGATGAGATGGGCGTAACGAAAGTGCGTTTCCCAGAGACCTCAGCTTTCGGAGTAAAACCTGTTTCGGAAGAGGGTTCAAAACGTCTTATCAAGGCAGCTTGCCAATATGCCATTCAGCAGGGATCTAAACATGTGACATTGGTTCACAAAGGCAACATCATGAAATTTACCGAAGGTGGATTTAAGAATTGGGGCTACGAGTTGGCAGAACAAGACTTCAAAGGACAGATTCGTATGGACGACTGCATCTGTGACGCTTTCCTCCAAAATGCACTTATAAAGCCCGAAGCCTATGATGTTATCGCTACGATGAATCTCAATGGTGACTACGTGTCCGACATGCTTGCGGCTCAAGTAGGCGGAATCGGCATCTCACCGGGTGCAAATATCAACTATGAAGCTGGCCGTGCTATCTTTGAAGCCACTCATGGTACAGCACCCGATCTTGCAGGCAAGAATCAGGCTAACCCCTGCTCTATCATTTTATCAGCCGTAATGATGCTCGACCACATGGGATGGCACGAAGCTGCCAACAAAGTGACCCAAGCCATTGAATCGACATTCGGACAAGGCTATGCTACAGCAGACTTGGCACGATTTATGGACCAAGGTAAACCACTCGGCACAAAGGAATTTGCCACGGCACTCTGCCAAGAGATGTAAGGAGTCATTCTCCTTATTTCCCCCCTTACCCACAGCCTATTTTACATACTCGTGGGCTATCTACTCTCTTTTCTTATTTGCTTTTTCTAAGTCAGCGTCTGTCCGTGAGAATGCGAACACGATGCTATTCCACCCTTAGAACTGCCTAATCTTACTTTTATGACCGACAAGAAAGAATACCTTATATATAAGCTCTCTGACAATATGAAGAACTGCATCAAAATAGATGCTGATTTATTCAGAAAGCTCGATGTAAAACGAGGACTCCGCAACGAAGATGGTACGGGTGTGCTTGTTGGACTGACCAATATCGGCAATGTAGTAGGTTATGAACGAACTGATTCTGGCGAACTCGTCCCGATAGAGGGTAAACTTTATTTCCGTGGTTACGAGATTTCCGACTTAGTACACGCTGTGCTTAAAGAACAACGCTTCGGATTCGAAGAAGTAGCTTATCTGCTGCTTTCAGGACGTCTGCCCGATGCTGAAGAGTTGGAACAGTTCCGTCGACTGCTTGTAGACAATATGCCATTGATGTCGAAGACTATGCTTAATATTGTAGAATTGGAGGGTAGCGACATTATGAATATTCTCGCACGTAGCGTGCTTGAACTCTACACCTATGATGACAATCCCGACGACATCTCACGCGACAATCTCATGCGTCAGAGTGTGGAACTCATCTCTAAGTTCCCCACCATCATTGCGTATGCCTACAATATGCTTCGTCATAAAGCACTTGGCAAGTCTCTCCACATCCGCCATCCCAAAGAGGGATTCTCCTTAGCTGAAAACTTCCTCTACATGCTACTTGGCACACACTATACCCCTCTCGATGCTCGTACACTCGACCTCTTGCTTATCCTTCAAGCTGAGCATGGTGGTGGTAACAACTCTACCTTTACCGTAAGAGTGACATCCTCTACTTGCACCGACACTTACTCATCTATTGCTGCTGGTATCGGATCGCTCAAGGGACCAAAGCATGGCGGTGCCAACATCCGTGTGCACCACATGATAGAACATCTCAAACAAAACATCCGCCATTGGGACGATGAAGAGGAAATTAGTCACTACCTGCATCGAATTGTGAAAAAAGAAGCTTACGACTGCACAGGACTCATCTACGGCATCGGTCATGCAGTATATACACTATCTGATCCACGCGCCGTTTTGCTCAAAGAGATGGCACGAAAACTTGCTGAGGAAAAAGGCAGAATGGAGGAGTTCGAATTTATGGAACGCATAGAGCGCCTCGCTGTAGAAGCCGTTTACGACATTAAAGGAACTGCTAAGAAGCTCTGTGCCAATGTTGATTTCTATTCAGGCTTTGTATACGACCTCATCGGTCTTCCTATCGAAATCTACACACCGCTCTTCGCCATGGCTCGTATTGTAGGTTGGTGTGCTCACCGCAACGAAGAACTCTGTTTTACTGGTCGGCGCATCATTCGTCCTGCCTATCGATGCGTGGCTGACTTACGCGAGTACATACCTGTCGATAAGAGATAGGCAGACTCGTAAATCCAAATTTGCTTATAGCAGTTCGAAGAGATCCTATTCAGGAGATCTCTGCGAACTGCTTTTTCTTTTCATCTGCAATCACTATAAAGTAGATTTACCTCTTTTTATTTCACTATTCTTAATGAGAAAATAAGACTCACGCAATATTATTAATGCATAAATGACTAATTCTGACATTATATTTTGTAATTCTCTACACAATATACTACATTTGCCATACTAAATTCTTTGTATTAACCCACAACGTTCTGCGAAATAGAGTAAATCCGAGCCTATTCAGAACGTTATTAAACCCATTTAGTATGAAAAACGTAAGCAAACTAAGTTGTCTACTTCTAACATTAGTAGCATTGCTTTCTTCCTGCAGTCAGAAAAGCGCAGAATTAGAATACATTCCCTTCCGGAGTAGTTCTGACGGACGTTGGGGCATGATCTCTACAGATGGCAAAGTGCTGTTTGATAGCGAATTCAATGACATGCCACAAGCCGTGTATTGCGGACGCTTCTTTGTTAAGAACAAGGAAGGCAAATATGAACTTTACACAGCTGAAAAGAAGCCACAACAAGTAGAAGGAAAAACATGGGCTGACGTGAGCGACTTTAGTGGCGGACTTGCCCTTGCAGCTGAAGAAGGTAAACCTGTCTCCATCATCAACCGTGATGGAGAACAAGTGGCAGATCTTTCGAAGATTGACGGAAAAGCCATTACTGCAGCCAAAGGACTTTACGAAGGCTATGCCATCGTAGATACCGAAGATGGCACAAAAGGAATTGTAGACGATGGAGGAAAGACCATCGTCGCCCCAGGAAAATACGTAGAACTCGAATACATGGGCGAAGGCAAATGCTTAGCTCTTGATAAAAAGTACGAGAACGCTGAGAAAGACCAGATGATACTGCAAATCATCAGTCTTAAGGGCAAAGTTCTCGGAGAAATCAATACCAGCAAAATCAACTTCGAAGGTTCAAGAACTGACGAATCTTTACATTTCAATAATGGATTACTTGGTGCTTACGACGCCGATGGCAGAGGAGGTCTTATCAATGAGAAAGGCGAATGGGTTCTTCTACCCACCGAGAAGATTAAGCACGTCGTTGCCGTAAAAGGAGACAAGTTTATCTACAGTAGCGAAGATGGTATGGGCGTTATGGACAAGAGCGGAGAAATCCTCATTCGCGGCAAATATTTCATGCTACAATGGGCAGGCGATGATTTGCTTTGGGCTTTCGATACCAAAGGAGAGAATAAAGGCAACGTAGTGCTTATCAACCTAAAGGACGAAATCATAGGCAAGGAACGTTTCAAGAATGGTTACACTCTTCTGGATGGTACTCGCATAGGACAACTTGGTAAGCACGACTACGGATTTATCGACGAAAAAGGTAATGTAAAGAAACTAGACAGCAACGTAAACATTGCTGAGATAGGTCTCCCCAAACACGATCAATGGGTAGAAAGCCAATATGTAGACGTAGAGCGTATTGTCTCTGCGCTCGAACTTGACGGACAGAAGATGTACGGAATCGCTACGTGGACTCCTGCCGATAAAGCAATCCCAGCCTTTGCAGAAAAAGGGCAAAAAGATGCCACATGCAAAGTGAAACCCTCTGACTCCCCATATAGCTACTTCCAAAGCCGTGCAGAATATGAATGCTATCTCTCCAACACGGTACGCATGACAAAATACCTTGAATTCAATAACTACATTACCAGATATTCTAATGGTCAGCAATTTAATCCAGAATCCCTGGTCTACATGGTTGGTGCAGAGATAAAAGTCTTTTCTGGTGCAAAGGCTGTGTATGAAAGCATTTGCAAAATACTTAAATCCAAAGGATTGAAAGAAATCGGAACATCTGAGGAAAGCACCACTTACGACTTAGGAAATCAAATACAACTCTATGTAACCTTCTCTGGAAACGAGGAAATAAACGTACAACTCGTACCCGACGAATCATGCGATGCATACGAAGAATATGATTGACCGCGGTGCTAAATGTTGAAAGATCAACAAGCAATTTCTATATGTATAGCCAATGTTCGATAAGTCTCACGACATTCGAATATTGGCTATTTTCACATCTAAACGAAGAATGCTTTCGTGGAGAAGAAACTTACGGAGGCTAAGAAGAATCTGGAGAAGGTGCAGAAGAATGCACCTAAGATGGGTACAAGCATTTCAGAGTATAAGGCGGCTAAGGCGGAGCATGAAACTCTGGTGGCTGAGGCTCAAAAGGCTGTGGACTATTGGAATGATGTGAAGGCGGTGCATGCTAAGCGGGCGTTTGAAGCGGAGAAGCCGAAGGAAGAGGAATCACATAATGAGAATAAAACGGATAACCAAGGGAATCCTATCAATGAGGATGGCACGTTGAAGGTGGAGGAGGTGAAGTCTGTGGATGAATTGACAGACGAGGACTTCTCTGCTCCTACACGTAATGTGCAGTTGCCGACTTTGCCTCAGAATGTGGATGCGGCTATAGGTGCTGATGGTAAGCCTGTAGTGATTAAGAAGAATATATTTGAAAAGAATAAGAATCATCATCCAGAACTAACGTCAGAAGAATGTCATAAGATACTGCAAGAAGCTCTTTATTCGCCCAATTTGGTAGGACAGACTCAACCACTTAGAAGACCATCTTACAAAGTGGCAGTAAGAACTGGAGATAAAAATTCGATTGTCGTAATAGACGTCTACGAAGGTAAGAACCAAATAGAAATTGTTGGTTGGAGAAAGATTGACGAGAAAGGACTTGAAAAAATGAAAAGACAAGCCGAACGTGAGGGCGGGCAATTCCTCATACTTTCTCCCAATGAAGGGTCGGCAGCAGCCCTTTCTGCTCTTCCAAACGACTTGTCTTCTGAGAGCAAAGTTACGGAACATTCAGAGACTTCGCAAGGAAATGAGAAGAAAAAATCTGAAGGAAACAAGAATGCAGAAGTAACTGCAACCGAGTCGGAAGCAGAGAAGAAGCAGACGGAGAGTGGAAGGCTGCCTGGAAGATCTTCGGGGAATCGCAAGTATGCTGAGGGTTCGGGCAATGACGAGAAGTCTGTAAGGATGCGTAAGGCTACGGAACGTGTGGCTGAGATGCTTGGAACGAAGATTGTATGGGATGATACGATAGAAAAATCGAATGGGTATTATGATCCTAAGACGAATACGATTCATGTTGCTAAGGATGCTGGCAATCCGCTGGAAGCGGTGTTTGGTCATGAGTCCTTGCACAAGGTTCGCTCGCTGAGTGAGGATGCTTACAATTCTTTGCTGGATGCAGTGAAGAAGTTTGTGGGCGAGGATGCTTTCAAGGAGGCAGCTCAGAAGAAGTATGACTTCTACAATAGTCATGGCGTTAAGACGAGTATGGATGGTGCTGCCGAAGAGGTAGTAGGAGATGAAGTTGGACGCATGCTGGATGATAAGGATTATGCTGAGAAGCTTGCTTACAACCTGAAACATCCTGTGCTCTCTGCTATTAAGGACTTCTTGACGCAGATTAAGGATGCGATAGTGAAGGCGTTTGGTGGTGGCTCTGAGGAGGCTCGCAAGGTGAATGACTTGCTCCGAACGATTAATAAGACTTATAGGAAGGCTGTGAAGGAGGTTGATCGCAAACCGCTAAAGGCTGGCGAAAAATATTCTCTGAGAGAAGAGGATGAAAACGAGAAGGTGCTTCGTGATGTGGTGATAGATCATCTGAATGAGAAGAATGGTATTCAGACTTCGATAGATCATGAAGCGGGGCAAAGGGTGCTGGATATGGCGAATGGCCGTGGCGCGAAAATGAGCGCTAAACAAAAAAGAGCACTTGAAACCGCAACGATAGCAGACGAATCCACTAATAATGCCACAGTCGTTTCAAGTGCTGATGGTGCAAAAGTACAAAATAATCTTGAAACACTTGCAGAAAGTTACAACAATCGTCCGAATAAGACAAAAGGGTTTATCACGGACTTGTCACGTGGACTTGGCCTGGAGCAGCACGAAGCAAGCCAGTATGGCACGTTTGAGACGCAGAATGGTAAGTCGGTCACCATACGTGTGAGCAACCATAATGCACGCGTCTCGTTCTTTGACAAGAATGGGGAGGAAGAAGGCATTAGCATTGTCATATCAAGCCACAAGAACAAAGGTGTATTGAACGATGGTGATGCTCATATAGTGGAATATTTCTATCCTAAGCAATCTCTTGAACGTGCGGGTGGCAAGCCTTTGTCGGATATTGTCCGTTCTGTTTCTGAGGCTTTGAATAGTGGTGAGTTTAACGATACGACAGGACTTGCCCAACGTCAGGAGGTGAATGGAAATCGCATTCCTAAGAATGCTCGATTCTTCAAGACGAAGAATGGTGAGGCTTATGGCTTTACTGTGGGTGGACGGATTTATATTGATCCGAGGAT
>ERZ808270.371-NODE-371-length-27218-cov-3.737952_pt1 | contig 27218 bp, 25 predicted proteins | sample MGYA00521082_ERZ808270 | MGnify/ENA primary metagenome ERZ808270 (study PRJEB31516, sample SAMN03275594) | gut metagenome | biome: mammalia-associated habitat; material: feces | host: Papio cynocephalus | place: Kenya | collected 2012-07-27 ... | reverse complement strand
CGATTTGGAGTCGATTACTGCGCTCAACAACGGACTGACGGCGTTTAAGGGGTGCATGTTGCTCACGTCGCACGACCAGGAACTGATGAATACGGTGTGCAACCGTATTATCGAAATCGACGCGGTTACGGGCGCCAAAAAATACGACCGCTGCGTTACCTACGATGATTACGTGGACGAAATGGCGAAGTAACCTTTCTTTGAAATGCAACGAAAAACCGGGCAGCCGCTTACAGAGCGATTGTCCGGTTTTTGATTTTATTTATTTGCCGTTTACGCCGACAAATACCTCGGTATAAACAATCAGATGCTTTCCTTGGGTTCCGTCATGGCGTAGGGGTTAAGGACCTTTTCCAAAGTCTCTTCGTCCAACATGTGTTTTTCGATGACGAGATCTTTGATTTTTACGTTACGTTTCAAGGCTTCCTTGGCAAGTTCCGCCGCCTTTTTATAGCCGATATACGGATTGAGCGCAGTTACCGTGCCGACGCTTTCGTATACAAGCGCTTCGCAACGTTCGCGATTTACCTGAATACCCTCGATGCAATTTGTAACGAGCGTTTTAACCGCGTTGTTCAAAGTGTGCAGCGATTCGAAAAGTTTGTAGAAAATCACGGGTTCGAAAGCGTTTAATTCAAGCTGCCCTGCTTCCGCGGCAAGCGTTATCGCCGTGTCGTTGCCGATAACGGAAAAGGCAACCTGCGAAACGACTTCGGGAATGACGGGGTTGACTTTGCCCGGCATGATGGAGGAGCCGTTCTGTTTTGCGGGTAAGATGATTTCTTCGAAACCTGTTTTCGGTCCGCTTGCCAGAAGGCGAAGATCGTTGCACATCTTCGAAAGGGTAACCGCCAGCGTTTTCAGCGTACCGGAAACGTAAACGAATCCGTCGGTGTTCTGCGTGGCGTCGATTAAATCTTCCGCTTGCTTTAAATTGTAGCCCGTTTCTTTGTTGAGTTCGGGAACGATGCCTTCGAGATATTCCTTTTTAACGTTGATCGCCGTGCCGATTGCCGTGCCGCCGATGTTTACCGTACGCATTTCGTCCAAAGATTTTTCAATCAGGCGAAGGCTTCTTCCGATGCCCGAAGCATAGGCTTTGAATTCCTGTCCCAAACGGATGGGAACGGCGTCTTCCAGCTGCGTTCTGCCCATTTTGATGACGTCGTCGAATTCGTGCGATTTGGCTTCCAGCGAATCGATCAGGGCGGTTAAACTCTTTTTCAGTTCTTCCGAAAATTCGATTACCGTCATTTTGCCCGCAGTGGGGATGACGTCGTTGGTGGATTGAGAACAATTCACGTGATCGTTGGGATGGCAGAGGTATTCGCCTTTTTTGCCGCCGAGAAGTTCCGTGGCGCGGTTTGCGATGACCTCGTTCACGTTCATGTTCACGGTGGTGCCTGCGCCGCCCTGAATGGCGTCGGTTACGAACTCGGCGTCGAATTTTCCGCTTAAAGCTTCGTTGCAGGCTTTTACGATGGCTTCCGCCGTGGATTCGGAGATCGAACCGGCTTTGGCATTGACGATAGCCGCCGCCTTTTTGATTCTGACGATGTTTTTGATAAAACGACCGTTCATTTTAACGCCGGTGATGTCGAAGTTTCTGCAACCTCTTTCGGTCTGAACGCCGTAGTATACGTTTTCGGGGATTTCAAGAGAGCCGATGGAATCGCTCTCGATTCTTGTGTGTGCCATATTTTTATTTTCCGTAATTATTTATTTTTTCGATTGTTGATTGACAAAAAGTATACCAAATTGAAAGGATTTCGTCAAGTAAAACGATTGTGTTTGTGAAAACATAAAAAAATTTCCATAATAGTATAATGGATAATCGAAAAAATTGATACAAAATTAAATGAAAAGTCGAAAAAAACGATGATTTCCTGATTTGTGCGTTTTTGACGGTACGCCGCGGAAATTTCCGGCATAGAATGATAGTAAGACGGATAGCGGCGCGGGATTTGCCGCGGATTCGCTTAAAGAGGTTGTACCGATGAAGAATTTTTCCGGATTTCCCGTTTTTATACAGGCATTTTTCGGCGCCGCGGGGGCGTTTACGCTGACGGTACTGGGAGCGGCGCTTGTGTTTGTCGTAAACGGCGAAAACGGAAAATCGAAAAAGGCGTTTGACGGTTTTTCCGCGGGCGTAATGCTTTCCGCAGCGTTTTTCTCTCTCCTTTTGCCTGCGTTGGAAGTGCCCGTGCGAGGTTCAGCCTATCTGGTAAGCGGAGGCTTCTTCGGCGGCGCCGCGCTGGTGTGTCTTGCGAATCTGCTGTTTTTGAAACGCGGCGACAATACGGGCGGCGTGGGGCTTTTATACGCTTCGGTTACGCTGCATAACGTTCCGGAAGGTCTGGCGGTGGGCGTGGCTTTTTCCGGAGGCGTGCTTCCGGGAGCGATGCTTGCGCTGGGAATCGGGATACAGAATTTTCCCGAAGGGTTTTGCCTTGCATATCCGCTGAAAAAACACGGATTTTCGAAAAGCCGGAGCTTTGTTTTGTCGGCGCTTTCGGGAGCGGTGGAAATTCCGTGCGCAATGCTTGGCGGGGTTTTGTTTTCGGGGGGGGGATATATGGCGTTCGCGCTGGCTTTTGCGGCGGGCGCGATGACCGCCGTTACCGTTACGGAACTGATTGCCGACGCGTTCGGAAAGCGCGACCCTTTAACGCTTTTTTCGTTTTTCGTCGGGTTTTGCGTGATTATGCTGCTCGATTTGTTGTTTGCCTGATTTTCTCCTTATTTCTCCTTGATTTTCTTAATGTGCGGCACGCCGTAAACGTTTTTTCTCCTTTGCGTTTCCGGCGTGCTTTTTATGCGGAACGGATGAAAATACTTGCTTTTTTCAGCGATTTTTGGTATAATAAGCAAGTATTTCGGTTTTACATCGAGTATTCTGCGTGGCATAATAATTATGTGTGGCATAGTACCCGCAAAGGAGAAAAACATGACGAAAGTAAAGGTAAAGAAACTGGACGAGAGAGCGGTTTTGCCCGTATACGGCTCGGAAGCGGCGGCAGGCGCGGATTTGTATGCGGTAACGGACGGCGACGTAACGTTTTTGCCCGGCGAAACGAAAATGATACATACGGGACTTGCGCTGGAAGTGCCCGAAGGGTATGCGGGGCTGATTTACGCGCGGAGCGGTCTGGCGACGAAACGCGGGCTTGCGCCCGCCAACAAAGTGGGCGTGGTGGATTCGGACTATCGCGGCGAAGTGATGGTGGCGCTGTACAACCATTCCGGAAAAGAGCAGACGATCGGCGCGGGAGAACGCATTGCGCAGCTGGTGATTACGCCGTTTTTAAAAGCTTCGTTTTATGAAGCGGACGAGCTTTCGGATACGGCGCGCGGCGCCGGCGGATTCGGCAGCACGGGGAAAAACTGAAAAGCGCTTTTTGCCCGTAAAACGGGATTTTACAGTGAATTTATAACAAAGGAAACGAACTTTTATGTCCATGCGGATGCGCAGAAAGCGCAATTTTGACGAAAGAATGGCGGCGTGCGGCGATTTGCTGCTGGCGAAAGGCACGGCGGGAATACTGAATATGAAAGAAGCGGCGGAAAATTATCGGGCTTTGATTGATTTTTCCGCGGCATTCGGCAACGGCAACCCGACGGAACTTGAGATCGGTTGCGGAAAGGGCGGATTTATTATCGAAACGGCAAAAGCGCGTCCCGATACGAATTTTCTCGCGCTGGAAAAGATGAGCAACGTGATTTTAACGCCGATGGAGCGCGTCGCCGCGGAGGGCGTTTCCAACGTGAAATTTCTGAATATCCGCGCGGAGTGTCTGCCGTGTTATATTCCCGAAAATTCGCTGGACGCGATTTATCTGAATTTTTCGACGCCGCTGCCGAAACTCGGCTATGCGACGCAGAGGCTTACGCATCGGAATTTTCTGGAAAAATACAAAAAATTACTGAAATCCGGCGGAAAAATCGTGCAAAAAACCGACGATAGGGATTTCTTCGATTTTTCGCTGGAAGAATACGCTGTGACGGGTTTCGGAATTTTAACCGCGGATTACGATTTGCATAGAAACGGGAACCCCGAAGGAAGTATCGAAACGGAATACGAAAAAAGATGGGTGGAACAGGGAAAGCCCATTCATCTTGCCGTGGTGGTGAAAAAATAGTAAAGATTGTCGCGAAGAATTTTGATTTTTCGAAAAAATGACGAATCAAACGCTTGACAGCGGCGGAAAAAACGTGCTATACTTTGACTGAAAACAAGAACTTGAACCGAAAGATCTTATCCGACGGCGAAAGAACGGAATGATTTGAACAGAGACGACAGGCAAAAGCGGCGGGAAGATTCCTTCCGTAACGGCGGAAAATCGTCCGGTATGAAAAAATTTCTATTCTCTTTCGCGCGCGGAATGTGCCGAAGGAGAATTTTTTTATGCAGACGGAAGAAAATAAAAACGAAGAGAAAAATACCGTCGCGGCGGAAAAGACAAGCCGCATTTCGGTGGTGAGCATTCTGGTAAGCGACAGAAAAGCGGCGGAAAAAGTGAACGGCGCGTTATCGCTTTACGGCGGCTATATCATCGGGCGCATGGGGATTCCGTACAAAGAAAAGAACGTTTCGGTGCTTTCGGTGGCGCTGGACGCGCCTGTGGAAATCACGAACGCGCTGACGGGGAAACTCGGAAAAATCGAGGGCGTTTCGGTGAAAGCCTTGTTCGGAAAAATTTAACGGCGGGATATCGCATCGGTATCGCGGAAAAATCGGAAAAAAATGATTCGCGTTATGCGGAAGGAGTATCATAAAATGAGTAAAAAATTATTTGCAAAATTATCGGCATGCGTTCTGGCGGCTGCCTGCGCGGTTTCCGTTGCGGCGTGCTCGAAAGAAGACGGCGGCACGACGGACGGCGGCGACAAACTGTATATCACGGGAAGTCTGCAGACGCTGTACGGAGAAGAGGGCGGGTATCCGCAGGCGGTGATCGTGGCGAAAAAATCGTTTACGGAACAGTATCCCGCGTATACGAATCAATTTATCGCGAAACTGAACAATGCGGACGCATATCTGAAAAACGCCGCGGCAAGCGAGATTATTTCTTCGATTTCCGGAAAGTTGACGGAGGGACTGACGCCTGCGTTCAATGCGAAAAATCTGACGGCGGAAGTGGTGAAAAACTGCAACGTGAAGTTTATTGCGGCGCAGACGGAAAAAGAAAACGTGAAAGCGGTGCTGAAAGGGATGATGGGGGCGAACGCTCCCGAAACGGCGGACGCGTTTTATTATACGCCTGCGGAGGTTACCGAGGACAGCTCGGTTCCCGCTTCGGTAACGGTGTATTCTCCGGACGGCGCGCCCGCGCTGGCTCTGGCGGAAATGATCAAGGAAAACAGCGAAATCGTTTCGTATCATGTAGTGGACGCTTCCACGATTCAGACGTATGTGAACAACGCGGACGAAACGAAGAACGCGGATTTCTGTATTCTTCCCGTGAACGCGGCGGCGAAACTGCTCGGAAACGGAGAAAAATATCAGATGCTGGGCACGGTAACTCACGGCAATCTGTTTATTCTTTCCAAAGGAAAGACGGACGATTTTAAAGACGGCGAGGCGTTGAAAGCGCTCATCGGAAAGCAGGTAGGCGTGGTGCAGCTGCCGAACGTGCCCGGAATGGTGTTTAAAATGATTCTGAATAAGTATGAAATTCCTTTTCAGGTGATTGAAAACGAAGCCGACGCAGCGGCGGACAAGGTGAATCTTGTGGCGATTGCCGGTGCGGCGCAGGTGGGCGCGGACAGTCCGTACGCGGCGTTTGTGGTTGCCGAGCCTTTGGCAACGCTGCGTTCGTCTGCGAAATAACGGCTTGAATCAAAATGAAAAAACGCGGGAATTACGGCGATAATTTCAGAAAAAACGTATGGTCAACGCTCCTTTTCGGAGCGTTGGCTTTTCTCGCGCTGTTTGTGTTGTGGGCTGCGGCGTATGTTTTTACGGGCAATTCGCTGTTGGTGCCGTCCGTGAAAGAAACGTTTAAGGCGATGGGCGGAATTTTGCGCGATAAAACGTTTTATACGGTGTATTTTGCTACGCTGGCGCGCGTTTTTAAGGCGTTTCTGATTTCTGTTCTGCCTGCGGCGGCGCTGGCGGTGGCGGCGTACGCGTGCGTGCCCGTGCGGAAAATCGCCGCGGTGTTTGTTTCCGCGCTTCGTTCGTTGCCGACGATGGCGATATTATTGATGATTCTCGTGTGGTCCACACCGAAAAAAGCGCCCGTCATCGTGGCGTTTTTGTCGTTGTTTCCGATGTTATATACCGGGTTTTTATCGGCGCTTTTTTCCATCGACGAAAAGTATAAGCGCGTATGCAAGGTGTTTTGCGTGCCGTGGTATAAGCGCGTTTTCGGAATGTATCTGCCGCAGATTGCGCCGCAGGCGCTCAGGGAAAGCGCTGGAGCGCTGGCGTTTTCGGTGAAGCTTGTGGTTTCGGCGGAAGTGGTGGCGAATACCTTTAAAAGTATGGGCGGTACGATTCAGGAAGCGAAAATTTATCTGGATATGCCGCGGATGTTTGCGCTGACTTTGCTGGTAGTGCTGACGGGGCTGATTCTGGAAACGCTTGGAAATATCGTTGCGCTTGCGGCGGAAAGGAGGGTAAAATGACGGAAAACAGCACGCTGATATCTTTAAAAAACGTTTCGAAATTTTACGACGGAAAAGCCGTGCTCGACGGCGTTTCCGCAGACATTTTCCGCGGCGAGATATTCTGTATTCTCGGCGAAAGCGGCGGAGGAAAAACCACGCTTTTAAATATTCTGGCGGGGCTGGTTTCACCCGACGAAGGAGAAATTACGTATGCGGGCGGCGCGGCGCCGCGCTGTTCATACGTGTTTCAGGAAGCTTCTTTATTGCCGAATTTAACCGCTTTGAAGAATCTTACGTTTGCAGGCGGAGAAAAGACTGATTGCGAAAAACTGCTTGCGCGCGCGGGGCTTGCCGATAAAGAAAACAAACGCCCTTCCGCGCTGTCCGGCGGAGAAAAACAGCGGGTGGCGCTGATGCGTGCGTTTGCGGCGCCGTTCGATTTGTTGCTTGCGGACGAACCGTTTTCAGCCTTGGATATTGCGCTTCGGGAGAAAATCATTGCCTTATTCGCTTCGCTGCTGGAAGAGAAAAGCGAGGCGGAAGGCGCAAAGACGGCGGTTTTCGTAACGCACAGCGTAAAAGAAGCGTTGGCGCTTGCCGATCGCGTGGCGGTGCTGCGCGGCGGAAAATTCGTAAAAACAATCTCGGTGAAAAACGAGGACTACGAAAAAACGCGCGCGGAATTGATTGCGGCGCTGACGGAAGAATAACTTGTTGATATAGAAAGCCGCAGGGGAAACCTGCGGCTTTTTTACAAATATCGGGGCGCGTTATGCGTTTCCGTTTTTTTCTGCATTGTCGATCGGGGCAAGTTCTGCGGCGGTGAAAGAATCGTTTGCGCCGGAGGAGCCGTTGCCGCCCGAAAGGGGAAGTTCGTTTTTATACGAAATCTTTAAAAGCAGCGGCGCGAGCACCGAAGTTAAAATTATGATGAGGAATACGAACGGATAGACGGCGGGGGAAACAAGTCCGGAAGAAATGCCTTTATCGGTGCAGATGAGAACGACTTCGGCGCGCACCATCATGCCGCAGCCGATACGGAAAGAATCTTTATTCGAAAAACGGCAAAGCTTTGCCGCCGCGCCGCAGCCGAGCAGTTTTCCCGCAATCGCCGCGACGACGTAACAAAGTCCGAATGCGGCGAACGACCCGGTGAATCCCGAAAAATCAAGATTCATGCCGATGGTTGCGAAGAATACCGGCGAGAAGAACATATAGCCGAGAACGTCGGTTTTTACTTCCACGTACGGCGTTTCCTGCAGCGTGCCGCCGAGAATCAGCCCCGCGACGTACGCGCCCGTGATGTCCGCCACGCCGAAGATTTTTTCGGCGACGTAGGCGTACAGGAAGCACACGCAGATGGCAAGAATGGGTACGCGGCGGTTGTGGGGATATTTGCTTTCGATTTTATTGAAGCGTTTGCGCAGAAACAGCCCCGCGGAAATGGCGATGACGAAGAAGCAGACGATTTTTAAAATCACCAGCCACCAGGCGGCGTTTTCCCACCAGACGGGAAGGAAAGAACCCGTGTCTTCCGCCGGTTCCGCCGTGAAGCCCGTTAAAACGGAAAGCACGATGATGCCGATTACGTCGTCGATGACGGCAGCCGCGACGATGGAAGTGCCCACTTTCGTTTCAAGTTTGCCGAGCTCTTTTAAAGCGGCAACGGTAACGGAAACGGACGTAGCGGTTAAAATGGCGCCGTAAAAAAGATTGCTTAAAAGGCTTGTGCCGATATGGAACGCCCAAGCGACAAGGGTGCCGAACGCCATGGGAAACACCACGCCGAACGTGGTGATAACGACGGAAGCCGTGCCGGAAGCTTTCAGCATTTTCAAATCGGTGCCCAAACCTGTAGAGAACATAATCAGGACGACGCCGATTTTCGCGAATACGGAAAGCCATGCGCGGATGGTTTCGCCGAAAAACAGTTCGTGAAATTTTTCGGACGGTATAAATTTCAGAAGTCCGATCAGCAGCCCGGCAATCAGCATACCGATTACGGCGGGCAGACCGATTTTATGCGCGCCGAGTCCGAGAAGTTTCGTGAGGCATAAAATCAATGCGAGAGGTAAAAGTATTTCGTAGGGGGACATAAATATTCAGCTCCTTGTAAAAACGAATACTATTATACTCTTTTGGAAAATAAAAAGCAAACGATTTTTTGAAGAAATGCCGAAAATAGGCGATTTGCCGCGAAAAAAATTTTTTGCTTTGATTTTACTTCGGAAAGTCTTGACGAAAAAGCGATTTTGGATTATAATAAATCATAACGGAAAAAACGAGGGCTGACGAAACATGAAAGAAAAATTTGAAATCGTTTCGAAAAAAAGGTTGAATGCAACCGTAACGAAAATGGAAATTTACGCGCCGCTGATTGCAAAAAAGGCACAGGCGGGGCAGTTTGTGATTTTGCGAGCGGAAGAGGACGGCGAAAGAATTCCTTTGACCGTTGCGGGATACGACCGCGAAAAGGGAACGGTAGACATTATTTTTCAGATTGTCGGCGCCACCACGATGAAGCTGGACAAGCTGGAAGAAGGCGATCGATTGCCCGATTTTGCGGGACCGCTCGGCAACGCCACGAAAATCGGCGAGCAAAAAAAAGTGTGCGTGATCGGCGGCGGAGTGGGATGCGCCATCGCGCTGCCCGTTGCAAAAGCGTTTCACGACGCGGGCGCGGAGGTGGTTTCCGTCATCGGTTTCCGCAATAAAGAGCTGGTGATACTGGAGGACGAATTCAAAGCCGTTTCGTCGCGTTTGTATGTGATGACGGACGACGGTTCGTACGCGCGGCAGGGAAACGTGTGCGCGCCGCTGGAAGAAATGCTTGCGGCGGGAGAAACGTTTGACGAAGCGATTACGATAGGTCCGCTTGTGATGATGAAATTCGTGGCGCAGATGACGAAAAAATACGGCGTGAAAACGATTGCGAGCATGAATCCGATTATGATTGACGGCACGGGAATGTGCGGCGGCTGCCGCCTTACGGTGGGCGGAAAAATGAAGTTCGCGTGCGTGGACGGACCCGAATTCGACGCACACGAAATCGATTTCGACGAAGCGATGACGCGTTCCGGAGCGTTCCGCGAATTCGAAGCGCGGGAACGGGAGAAAACGTGCAATTTATTCAAAAAACCGTGATTGAATACTTGCGACAGACAAAGAGTGAGGAGAATCGAAAATATGCCGGATTTTAATATGCAGCCGAAAAAACACCCGATGCCCGTACAGGAGCCGTCGGAACGGAATAAGAATTTTGAAGAAGTGGCGCTCGGTTACGACGCGCAGACGGCGATAGACGAAGCGAAACGCTGCCTGAATTGTAAAAACAAGCCCTGCGTTTCGGGATGCCCCGTGGGGATAGACATTCCGCGGTTTATCGCGTTCACCGCGGCGGGAGATTTCGAAAGCGCGTACGAAACGATTTCAAAGTCGAGCTCGCTGCCGGCGGTGTGCGGAAGAGTCTGCCCGCAGGAAACGCAATGCGAGGGGAAATGCACGCGCGGAATCAAGGCGGGTTGCGAAGCCGTGGGAATCGGCTATCTGGAACGGTTTGTCGCCGATTATCACAATGCGCGGAAGAATAAAAATCCGGACGGCGCGCTTTCCGCCGAGGGGGAAAACAAGAAAAAAATTGCCGTCATCGGTTCCGGTCCGGCGGGGCTGACCTGTGCGGGAGAACTTGCAAAAGCGGGGTATTCCGTTACGGTGTTCGAAGCGCTGCACGTTGCCGGCGGCGTGCTGGTATACGGAATTCCCGAATTCCGTCTGCCGAAATCGATTGTACGCGGCGAAGTGGAAAATCTGCTTGCGATGAGCGTGAAAATCGAAACGGATATGGTGATAGGAAAGGTGATTTCGCTGGAAGAACTCAAAGAAGAATACGGGTTCGACGCGGTGTTTATCGGTTCGGGCGCGGGACTGCCGAGGTTTATGGGAATCGACGGAGAGGATCTTGTCGGCGTGTATTCGGCAAATGAATTTCTGACGCGCGTGAATCTGATGAAAGCCGCCGAAGAAGGCGCGAAAACGCCAGTGCAGCGGGCGAAAAAGGCGGTTGTCGTCGGCGGCGGAAACGTGGCGATGGATGCGGCGCGGTGCGCGAAGCGGCTCGGCGCGGAAGTGCATATCGTTTACCGCAGAGGCGAGGCGGAATTGCCTGCGAGGCGGGAAGAAATCGCGCACGCGAAAGAAGAAGGCATTGTTTTCGATTTGCTGACGAATCCCGTACGGATTCTGCCGACGTCGCAGACGGACAGAAAAGCGGCGGATTTCGGAAGAGTACGCGCGATAGAGTGCGTGCGCATGGAACTCGGCGAGCCGGACGCGAGCGGCAGGCGGTCTCCCGTGCCCGTAGAAGGGAGCGAATTTACGATTGAAGCGGATTGTGTGATTATGGCGCTCGGCACTTCGCCTAATCCGCTTTTGAAAAACACCACAGCGGGGTTGGAAACGTTGAAACGCGGCGAAATCGCGGTGGACGAAAACGGAAAAACGTCGATAGAGGGCGTTTATTGCGGCGGCGACGCGGCAACGGGCGCAGCTACCGTAATCAAGGCGATGGGCGCGGGAAAGAAAGCCGCGCATGCCATCGACGAATATCTGAAAAACAAATAATTCGTTTTTTGTATGAGAAAAGGCTCACGGCGAAATGCCGCGAGCCTTAAAGTTTATTTTACGGTCGGTTTATCAATACATTCCGCCCATGTCGCCGCCGGCGGGTGCCGCGGGAGCGGGAGGAGTGGGGATATCCGTTACCACGCTTTCGGTGGTGAGCAGCGTTGCCGCTACGGAAGCCGCGTTCTGCAGAACGGAACGGGTAACTTTCGTAGGATCGATGATGCCGCTTTCTACCATATCGCAATACTTGTTGTTCAGCGCGTCGAAACCGAAGTTGGCTTTCTTTGCGTTGACGACTTTGTCTACGATGACGGAGCCGTCGAAACCTGCGTTCTTCGCGATCTGACGGATGGGTTCTTCCAACGCTTTGAGCACGATCGCCGCGCCCGTCTTTTCGTCGCCGGAAAGGGAAGCAACCAGTTTCTTGACGGAGGGGATAGCGGAAAGAAGCGCCGTGCCGCCGCCGGGAACATAGCCTTCTTCCACAGCCGCGCGGGTTGCGGAAAGGGCGTCGTCGATGCGGAGTTTCTTTTCTTTCATTTCCACTTCGGTAGCGGCGCCTACATTGATGACGGCTACGCCGCCCGCAAGTTTGGCAAGACGTTCCTGAAGCTTTTCTTTGTCGTAATCCGATTTGGTTTCGGCGATCTGCGCTTTGATAGAAGCAACGCGGGCTTTGATGTCTTCGGAATTGCCTGCGCCGCCGATAATCGTGGTGTTTTCTTTATCTACACGCACGGTAGCCGCTCTGCCGAGCATATCCGTGGTAACGTCCTTGAATTCCACGCCGAGGTCTGAGGAAATTACCTGACCGCCCGTTAAAACGGCGATATCCTGAAGCATTTCCTTTCTTCTGTCGCCGAAACCGGGGGCTTTCACCGCAACGGAATTGAATACGCCTTTCAGTTTGTTTACGATGAGGGCGGCAAGCGCGTCGCCTTCCACGTCTTCCGCGATAATCAGAAGTCTTGCGCCCTGCTGCGCGAGGGGTTCGATAATAGGCAGAATTTCCTGCAAAGAGGATACCTTGCGATCGGTGATGAGAATATAGGGGTTATCGAGCACGGCTTCCATTTTATCGGTATTCGTTACCATGTAAGCGGAAGCGTAACCGCGATCGAACTGCATGCCTTCGACGGTAGTCAGTTCGGTGTTCATCGATTTGCCTTCTTCCACGGTGATAACGCCGTCTTTGCCTACGATTTCCATTGCGTTGGCAATCAATGCGCCTACTTCTTTGCTGCCCGCGGAAATGGATGCTACCTGTTCGATGGCTTTCTGGCTTTCCACCGATTTGGAAATGGATTTCAGGTGTTTTACCGTTTCGTCTACGGCTTTTTCGATGCCGCTTCTCAGAATGATGGGGTTAGCGCCCGCGGCAAGATTTTTCAAGCCTTCGCGTACGATAGCCTGCGCCAGAACAACGGCGGTGGTGGTGCCGTCGCCCGCAACGTCGTTCGTTTTGGTGGAAACTTCTTTTACAAGCTGCGCGCCCATGTTTTCGAACGGATCGGGAAGTTCGATTTCTTTTGCAATCGTAACACCGTCGTTCGTAATCAGCGGAGCGCCGAATTTTTTATCGAGAACAACGTTTCTTCCCTTGGGACCGAGCGTGATTTTTACCGTGTCGGCAAGGACGTTTACGCCCGTTTCAAGAGCTTTTCTTGCGTCGTCGCCGTATTTAATCTGTTTAGCCATAATATGTTATCTCCTTTCCTTATTCAATGATTGTTTTTATATCGCCGTAAAGGGATCAGTCCTCAACGACGGCGAGAATATCGCTTTGTCTGATAATCGTAAACTCTTTGCCGTCTACCTTGAAATCGGTGCCCGCGTATTTCGCGCACAGCACTTTGTCGCCGGGCTTTACCTGCATTTTTACTTCGTTTCCGTCTACAAGTCCGCCGGGACCGACAGCCACTACAACGCACGTCTGCGGCTTTTCCTGCGCGGAAGAGGGAAGGAAAAAGCCGGATTTCGTCTTTTCCTCAACCGTTACGTTTTCCACGACTACTTTGTCGAATAAAGGTTTTACGTTCATAATGATTCCTCCGATTATTTTTGCCGGCGATTCCCGTGCTATTGCGGTTTGCCCGGCAATTTTTCTTACCGGAATATTATAAACGCATTTTTATTTCGTCAAACAAGCGAAAGCAAAAAACGGGCTCGAACGGGGAAATTTTTTCCCGAACGCGGAATTATTTGCTTAAAACTATGCGTTGCGGACGTTTTTTTCGGGGTTTTGCAACGTAAAATATTGATTTTTTAAAAAGAAAGTGTTATACTTATACGGTGAAACGATAAAATTACCAAGGAGATGCGCGTATGTCGAAATCTTTCAGATGGGACGAACGGTTTATGCAGCTGACGGAGACGGTGGCGGGCTGGTCGAGTTGTTTTCAGGAAAACCGCCATGTCGGAGCGATTATCGTGCGCGATAAGCGCGTGATGACGACGGGTTATAACGGCGCGCCTGCGGGCGTGAAGAGCTGCGAAGAAAAGGGCGAATGCCTCCGGCGGAAACTGAACGTTCCGAGCGGCACGAAACAGGAACTTTGCTTTGCCGTGCATGCGGAACAGAACGCCGTGATTCAGGCGGCGAGATACGGCATCAACGTATCGGGAGCCACGCTGTACTGCACGCATCAGCCGTGCGTTATCTGCGCCAAAATCATTATCAATGCAGGCATTACGCGCGTAGTGTATAAGGAAGGCTATCCCGACGAATTTTCGCTGCGCCTTTTCGACGAGGCGGGAGTGAAAGTGGAAAAATACGCCGATTTGTTGTCCGCCGCCGAAAACGAAAGCGCGGATACGGAAAACAAACCGGAAAAATAAGGAGATAAAAATATGAAGAATCCCGTAATTACCTTTACGATGGAAAACGGAAAAACTTTCAAAGCGGAACTTTATCCCGACAAGGCGCCGAACACGGTGAACAATTTCCTGTCGCTCGTAAACAAGGGCTTTTACGACGGAATTATATTTCATCGCGTCATCGCGGGATTTATGATTCAGGGCGGCGACCCTACGGGCACGGGAACGGGTGGTCCCGGATATAAAATCAAGGGCGAATTTACGTCGAACGGATTTAAGGGAAACGATATCACGCATGAACGCGGCGTACTTTCGATGGCGCGCGCGATGGATAAAAATTCGGGCGGTTCGCAGTTTTTTGTGATGCACGAAAACGCGGATTATCTGGACGGGCAGTATGCGGCGTTCGGAAAAGTGATCGAAGGCATTGGCACGGTGGACGAAATCGCAAACGTCGGAACGGACTGGAACGACAGACCGCTTCAGGAACAGAAAATCGCAAAAGTTACGGCGGAAACGTTCGGCGAGACGTATCCGGAACCCGAGAAGGTTTAACATAAAAAAGGAGCAGAAATGACGGATTATTCAACATATCAGAATCCGCTGATTACGCGCTATGCAAGCAAGGAAATGCAGTGTGCGTTTTCGGACGAAAAGCGGTTTAAATTGTGGCGAAAGCTGTGGGTGGCGCTGGCGGAATCGGAATCGGAGCTTGGGTTACCGGTTACGCGGGAACAGGTGGACGAACTGAAGAAATATCAGAACGACATCAATTACGACGTGGCGGAAGCGTACGAAAGAGAAGTCCGGCACGACGTAATGGCGCATGTAAAAGCGTACGGCGAGCAGGCGAAAAACGCGGCGCCGATTATTCACCTCGGTGCCACAAGCTGCTACGTGAATTGCAACAGCGAAGCGATTATGATAGACGACGCCCTGAAAATCATCCGCAAAAAGCTGGTGAACGTGATGGACAAGCTGAAGAACTTCGCGCTGAAATATAAAGATTTGCCGACGCTCGGCTTTACGCATCTGCAACCGGCGCAGCTGACTACGGTGGGCAAGCGCGCCTCTCTTTGGCTGCAGGATTTGTACCTCGATATGGAAAATCTCGAACATCTGATTTCCACGGTGCGGTTGCGCGGAGTTAAAGGCACCACGGGAACGCAGGCGAGCTTTATGGAACTTTTCGACGGCGACGAAGAAAAGGTGAAGGAACTGGAAAAGCGCGTACTTTCGAAAATGGGGTATAGCCGGGCGTATGCCGTAACCGGGCAGACTTATCCCAGAAAGTTCGATTATAACGTGCTGTGCGTGCTTTCGCAGATTGCGCAGAGCGCGTATAAATTTGCAAACGACCTCAGATTGCTGCAGAGCATGAAAGAGCTTGAAGAGCCGTTCGGAAAGAATCAGATCGGTTCTTCGGCGATGGCATATAAGAGAAATCCGATGCGTTGCGAAAGAATCTGCGCGCTGGCGAGATATATGCTTTCGTTGCCCGTCAATGCGGCGATTACCGCTTCAACGCAATGGATGGAGCGCACGCTGGACGATTCGGCAAACAGAAGAATTGTAAACGCTCAGGCATTTTTGACGGTGGACGCCGTTCTGAATATTTATATGAACGTAGCGGAAAATATCGTCGTTTACGAAAACACCATCGATAAACACGTCAAAGAAGAATTGCCGTTCATGGCGACGGAAAATATTCTGATGGAATGCGTGAAAGCCGGCGGAAACAGACAGGAATTGCATGAAGAAATCCGGCAGCTTTCGATGCAGGCGGCTTTACGCGTAAAACGGGACGGGAAAGACAACAATCTGCTGGAACTTATTGAAGCCGATGAAAAATTCAAAGCCGTACACGGGAAACTGGATGAGATTCTCGACGCGAAAAAGTTCATCGGCAGAGCTCCTTCGCAAGTGGAAGAATTTATTGAAAAAGACGTGAATCCGATTCTTGAAAAATATGCGGATTTGCTGGGTGAAAGCGGCGACGTAAAAATCTGACGGATTGATGCCTGTCGGAACGAATTACGATTGATTCAGAACATAAATATGCCTCCCCTTGAAACACAGGGGAGGTTATTTTATATTATTATGTCAGACATAATTATTGTGTGTGTCATAGCAATATTTATTTGTGTGGCATAGGTCTTGAATTATCGTAAACAGCGGCGCAATCGAAGAAACGGGCGCATGCGTTTTTTCTCAACGAAATTCCGTCCATGGGGCAGCGATCCTGAAAAAGATATTTTTCCGCGGCGGAACGCAAGGGCATTTTTGTATAAAACGGAAGATTTCCCACCCCGAAAAACAGGCTGAAGCCCGCTTCCCGCAAGGTTTTTTGCCGTTCGTCGCCGCCGTTTTCACCGAATACCCATTCGCCGTAGGGATACGCATACAGCGAAGTGGAGCCCACAAGCGGTTCTACCTCGTTTTTCCATTTTTCGATATCCTCCCGCACTTGCTGCGGCGTACTTCTTTTAATATGCCTGTGAGAATAGCTGTGGCACCCGAACAGCCAGCCGTTATTTTTCAAGGCTGCGATTACCGGTGCGGCGTTTTGTATTTCTTCCGCGCGGTTTTCGCTGTTTCTGTCCGTGCGGTAGCCTAAAACGCCGTCAAACCCCGTAAGGAAGATGATTCCGCGCGCGCCGTGATAAGAAAAATCGGGATGAGATGCGATAAAATCTTCTAAAATCGGCGCAAATTCTTCACCGTGAATCCGCGTTGTGCCGTCTTTGAAAAACGTTTCGGCGAAAATATTGCCTTTGCTGTCGGTAATCAGGCGCGACGACGTGCCTTTTCCCTGATTTTTCCGCGCGTAGACGATATCGTCAAACGAAAGAATCAGAGGCTTTTTGTTTTTCGGAAACAGAAAGGGGATTCTGTGCGCGCCGCCGTCGGATTCGGCAAAAGTTTCCGTTGCGTTTACCAACGCGTAGCCGTTTTTATACAAGGCGTTCAGAATCGCGCGGAATTCTTTCGGCGTAAGACAATCTTCGTCGAGGTTTTTGCCGTAAGAATTGCCGGCGGCAAAGGCGATTTCCGGGTGCGAAATCAGATTGTGGGTGAAAATATGTTCCACCGTGTCGCGTGCGGCGACGGCAACGAGATTGACGGAATCATTTTCCGATTCGTTTCCGACGGACGGTTCCGCCGTCGTTGAACGGGGAAGGACTTCTTCCGCGCCGTTATCGCGATTGTTGCATGCGACGGGAAAAAGAAGCGATACGACGAGAAACGCGGTAGCAATCAAACGGGCGGAAAAACTTAAAATCTGCCCGAAAAAGAGGCGCGGCGAGGCGTTGTGCGGCGACTTGCAAATCGCCGCGGAAAAACGTTTTTTTCTGTTCATATCCGCAGTATTCGTTTCCGCGGCGAAATTATGTGAAAAAAATCGAAAAAATCGCAGAAAAAGCGGCGAAAAATCGAAAAGTATTTTTACAATCGCTTGACAGTCCGGGCGAAAATGTTCTATAATTATGTACAAGAATAATTTCCGTGCGGAGACGGTGCCGAAACGGAAAAAACAACGCAGACGGGAACGGAAGAAATGCTTTACACATTACAAAACAGGCATGCAAAAATAACGGTGAACGATTTCGGCGCGGAACTTTCTTCCGTAGTCATCGACGGAAAAGAACGGCTCTGGCAGAATTCCGACGGAACGTGGAATAAGCATGCGCCGCTGCTTTTTCCCGTGTGCGGACATTTCGGCTGCACGGTGGACGGAAAAACTTACCCGATGCCGCCGCACGGATTTGCGAAAGAGTTTCCGTTTGTCGCCGAAAAACAAACAAAATTCCGTCTGCTTTTTACGCTTGTTTCTTCGCCGGAAACGGAAAAATATTATCCGTATCGCTTTTCTTACAGCGTGGAATACCGTTTATGCGGCAGAAAGCTGACGATTCTGCACACCGTGAAAAATCTTGCGGAAACGCCGCTTTATTTTGCCTGCGGCGGGCATGAATCGTATCTTCTGGACGGTTCCGTCAGCGATTATAAGCTGGTGTTTCCGCTTTCGGAAACGTTCGTGCATCGCCCGCACAACGAAGAAGGGTATCTTACCGGCGCGAGAGAAACGCTCGGCGTCGGAAACGAATTGATTCTGCCCGACAATTATTTAAGCGGGGGAGCGACGGTGATTCTGGAAAAGCTGCGCAGCCGCAAAGTGAGCTTATTGAAAACAAGCGGCGAAAAATGCGCCGATATTTCGTTTCCGGGGTTTGAAAATCTTTTGCTGTGGCGCCCCGATAAAGCGAAAATGGTCTGCATCGAACCGTGGTCGAATCTGCCGGACGAAGCGATTGCGAACCCGAAAGAGTTTTCGAAAAAAGACGGCGTATTCAAGGTGGAAGGCTTGAAAAGCAAGCGCCTGAAACGCAGTATTAAGTATTATTGATTTTACCGCATCCGTGCATTTTGTTGTTTGCGACAAAACGCGATACACGACTTGGCAGGGGAGACGCGATTCGTAAGGAGCGTAGCGACGGAATAGCGTTGTTTGCGACCGAACGCGAGCAAACAAAAGCGTCAGACGCAACCTGTTGCGGGTGAGACGGAATTACGTAAAAAAATCGTGTACCGCATAACACGATACACGATCTGGCAGGGGAGACGCGATTCGTAAGGAGCGCAGCGACGGAACAGCGTTGTTTGCGACCGGAAGCGAGCAAACAAAAGCGTCAGACGCAACCTGTTGCGGGTGAGACGGAATTACGTAAAAAAATCGTGTATCGCATAACACGATACACGATCTGGCAGGGGAGACGCGATTCGAACACGCAACCTACGGTTTTGGAGACCGCTACTCTACCGTTGAGCCACTCCCCTAAAAGCAACGTATTCATTTTATAACAAAACGACGGCTTTGTCAATCGTTTTTCCTGTGAAATTCGCGGAAAAGTAAAAATTTTTCGATTTTTTGCAACGTCGTTCGCTACGGAAAAGAGGAAAAGCTTATATTTATGGAGAAAAAAACGGTAACGCTGTATACGGACGGCGCCTGTTCCGGCAATCCCGGACCGGGCGGCTACGGAGGAATTTTAATGTACGGCGGAATGAAAAAAGAATACAACGGCGGAGAAGAATCAACCACAAACAACCGCATGGAAATGCGCGCCGTAATCGAAGGGCTTTCCATGCTGAAATATCCGTGTAAAGTGGAAGTGTACAGCGATTCCGCTTATACGGTGAACGCGTTTTTAAACGGCTGGCTTGTTTTCTGGCAGAAAAACGGCTGGAAAAAGGCGGACAAAAAGCCCGTTTCGAACGTGGATTTGTGGCAGGAATTGCTGCGCCTGACCGCTTTGCACGAGGTAACGTTTCACAAAGTGAAAGGGCACGCGGACAACGAATTCAACAACCGTTGCGACGAGCTTGCGCGCGCGGCGATTACCCGTATGAAAAACGATTCCGGAAATTAAAACGGAAGCATAAAAAGCAAGTTTAAGGCGGCGAAACGCGTTTACGGAAACGCCGACAAATACAAAACGGACAGAGGTGAAAATATTTTCGCCGCTATCATATTTTTTATCGGAACGCCCTATACTATATATTATGGAAAAGGGCATGGAACAACGTACGAACGGGCGGAAGAGCGAAGCGGAACGTCGGCGAGGAAACATTAAGAAAAGCATCGGGATTCTGTGCGAAACCTGTGTTGTCTTTTTGTTTGCCGCCGTCTGCGTTGTGCTGGAAATTTTTTGCATTACGTTTGTAAAAAGCGGGTTCGTCGCGCGGCACGAACGTCTTTTGATTGCGCTTTCCGTCGGAGTTACGGCGGGTTGCTTTATAGCCGCGGCGCTTTTTTCTTTTTTCGGAAAGAGCGTTTTATACCGTTCGTTCGTCAGTCTTTTCGTGCTTGCGCTGTTCGCATTGACGGTATTGTTTATTTTACAGAAAACGGGATTGTTTTATGTGCTCGGAGACGAAGAGGCGTTCGGCGCCTATATGCGAAAGGCGGGAGTGTGGATGCCGCTTGCGTATATCGCGTTTCAGTTTTTGCAGGTGGTGATTCTTCCCGTGCCGGCATTCGTTTCCACTGTGGCGGGCGTGGCGTTGTTCGGTCCGTTCAAAGCGGCGCTCTGTTCGTTTGTGGGGATTATTTCCGGCTCGCTCGTCGCGTTCTTTATCGGCAGAAAAATCGGCTATAAAGCCGTGGCTTGGATGGTGGGCGAAGAGTCGTTGCAAAAATGGCTGAAAAAAGTGAAAGGAAAAGATTATTTTCTTCTTACGGCGATGTTTGTGCTGCCGTTGTTTCCGGATGACATTTTGTGTTTCGTATCGGGGCTTTCTTCGATGACCTGGCAGTATTTTGTGGTAATGATTGTGCTTGCGCGCTCGATAGGCATTTTCGCAACCTGCTATTCGGTGAATTTTATTCCGTTCGACGTGTGGTGGGGCATTCTGATCTGGTGCGTTCTGATAGCGCTTCTGATTGCCGCGTTTGTGTTATTATATAAGAATCTCGATACGCTGAACGAATTTTTCAAGTCGCGTTTTTCACGCGATAAAAAACAAAGAACAAAGAAAAAATCGGCGTAATGTAACGTAAAAGCCTGAGATCTCCGTTTTTTTGTCGTTTTATTTCACGGCAAAGAAACGGAGATTCTGTGAATTTCGGCACCGCTTTTGTGAAAAATAAAAAATTTGTTCATATAAAGCCGCAAAAAATGAAAAATTTTCGGTTTGAACGGTTGCGTTTTGTAAAAAAATGCTGTATAATGGTACTTGGTAGAAGTTGGGCTGATAATTTTCGGACGACGGAAAAATGTTTGGCAACGCGGGAAAAATGCGTTGAGAGAACCGTCTTTCCGATGTCGGCAGCCCTGAACATAACCGACATTTCTTGGAGGATTCATCAATGGATAAAATCAGTTTGCTGCAAGAAAGAAAGGCGAAAATTTCCGAAGCCGGAAAGGAGTTGCGCGCGCAGATTGCCGCGCTGACCGACGAAAACAGCTTTGTGGAACTTTCCGCGTTTTCCTTTTCGAAAAACGATTTTTACGGCGAGAATACGGACGGCGAAGGCGTGATTACGGGCTTTGCAACGATTCTCGATTATCCGTTCTATATCGTGGCACAGAATTTCAAAGTGCTTTGCGGCGGTATTTCGAAAGCGCAGTGCGATAAAATCGCAAAGTGCATCGACGTGGCGGAAAAGAACGCCACGCCCGTGATTTACCTTTTAAATTCGCAGGGCGTGCAGCTCGGCGAAGGCGTAACGGCGCTGGAAGGGTTGGCGAAAGTATTGATGCGCGCGACGCAGCTGAAAGGAGTGGTTCCGCAGTACGCCGTCGTCAACGGCGAGGTATACGGTTCGCTTGCGACGCTTTGCGCGATTGCCGATTTTACGTTCTTCACGAAAAAATCGTATCTTGCCGTGAATTCTCCGCTCGTTATTGCGGCGAAAACGGGTAAGGACGTAAAGAAAGAGGACGTAGGCACGGCGCAGGCGCTGGATAAAACAGGTCTCGTTTCGTTCGTAGCGGATGGCATGGAAGAAATCCGCGGAAAAATCGCCGAAATTACGGAAATCGTATCTTCGCCGATGCTTGACGCGGAACTGAACGAAGCCGCTCCCGCGCTGAATAACGCGGACGAGCTGAATGCCGCCGCGATTGCGGGAATTCTGGAAAACGCGGTGGAAGTGAACGCGCTTTGCGCGCCCGAAGCCAAAACGTATCTTTGCCGTATCGGCGGAATCGCCGCGGCGGCGGTGGTGTTCGACGGCGGCGAAAACGCGGCGGAACTGAATGCTGGAAACCTTGCGAAAGTGAGAGAGTTTGCGGAGTTTGCCGCATGCTATCGTTTGCCGCTTGTGGTATTTTCCGACGTGGCGGGCATCGCTCCCTGCACCTGCACGAATAATTCGCGCGTTTTGAAAGAAGCCGCGGAATATCTGAATATTCTGGATACCATCGACACGGCGAAAATCGCCGTTGTGTACAAGCGTGCCGTCGGGCTCGGCTATTCGCTGTTTGCCGCCAAATCGGCGGGATTCGATTATTCCTGCGCGTTCGCTACGGCGAAAATCGCGTTGTTTGACGACGTAAAGGGCGCGGAAATCGAATTTGCGAACGAAAAAGCGGATAAAGCGGCGCTGGCGGAACGTTACGCCGACGAAAAAGCGGACCCCGTGAACGCGGCGAAAGACGGATATATCGACGACGTGATCGAACCGCAGTTTGTAAAGCAATACCTGATTTCGGCTTTGCAGATGCTTGTCGGCTGAAAAGGAGGAAACCGGAATGTTTCTGAATTTGTTGGCTGCGGCGTTCGATCCGAGCCTGAAAGATAAAAAGATTCCCATAGGGGAAGCCGCGATTGACGCGCTGGTAGGATTCTACGTTGTTTTTGCGGGCATCGCGCTGCTTGTTTTTATCGTGTGGGGCGTAGGGCAGATCATGCAGAAAACCGCGCCCGGAAGCAAAAAGCAAAGCGCTCCGAAAGCCGCGGAAGCTAAAAAAGAACCGAAGAAAACCGCGCCGGTTCCCGCCGTTACGGCTAAGCCCGCGGAGACGGAGAACGAGCCGGACGAAGAGACGATTGCCGTGATTGCTGCGGCGATTGCCGCCGTATACGAAGCGGAAAAACGTTCGTGCGGATTCGTGGTGAAGCGGATTAAGAGAATGTAAAATACGTTTTTCGCGCAGAGGACAATGATTGAGTTATCGATTGTTGCCCCGCGCGGGAAACCCGAACAAAAATTATTTTCCATAGAAATCGAAGGAGAAAAAACTTATGCGTAATTTTGTAATTACCGTAAACGGTAAAACTTATGAAGTAGGTGTAGAGGAAACGGGAGCTACCGCTTCCGCACCGAAAGCGGCGGCGGCTCCGGCTGCGCCCGTTGCAGCTGCGCCTGCGGCTCCCGTAGCGGCGCCCGCCCCCAAGGCGAACATCGAAGGCGGCGAAAAAGTGCTGTCTCCGTTTCCCGGACTGATTAAAGGCTTGCTTGTGGCAGAAGGCGCGAGCGTTGAAAAAGATCAGCCGATCCTTGTGCTGGAAGCCATGAAAATGGATAACGAAATCACCGCGCCCGTTGCGGGCAAAGTATCGTTCGCCGTGGCGAAGGGTGCAAACGTGGAATCGGATTCTTTGCTGGCGGTAATCGGCTGAGTCCGGATAACTTCCCGCAAAATCATTGTTTCGGAGAACTCAGATGACTCAGAATTTACTCTTTAATATCGGCGAGATGTTCAAAGGGTTGTGGGAGCAGATGGGAATCGCGAACGGCGTCTGGCAGAACTATGTGATGCTGCTGGTATCGTTCGTACTCTTTTATCTCGCAATCGTGAAAAAATTCGAACCGCTTTTACTGTTGCCGATTGCCTTCGGTATGTTTATCGTGAACATTCCGGGCGCGTACGACATTGTTTGGGGCACGTACCCCGAAGGCGTTGCGCATACTTACGACAACGTGCAGAACAGAGGACTTTTGTGGTACCTCTTCTACGGCGTCGATAAAGTGATTTATCCGCCGCTCATCTTCCTCGGCATCGGCGCGATGACCGATTTCGGTCCGCTGATTTCCAACCCGAAGAGCATGTTTATCGGCGCGGCGGCGCAAATGGGCATTTTCGTGGCGTTGTTCCTGGCAATCTGCCTCGGATTCGATCTTGCCGCGGCTTGCTCGATTGCGATTATCGGCGGCGCGGACGGACCTACGGCGATTTACGTTACGCAGTGGATGTCTAAATACACCAGCGAAGATCTGCTTTCCGCGATAGCGATTGCGGCGTATTCGTATATGGCGCTGATACCGATTATTCAGAAGCCGCTGATGCGCGCGATCGTTCCCGAAAGAGAACGCAAAATCAAAATGAAACAGCTTCGCCCCGTAAGCAAGCTGGAAAAAATCATCTTCCCGATTCTGGTAACGCTGGTAGTGGGGATGCTTCTGCCGGACGCGCTTCCGCTTCTCGGTATGCTGATGCTCGGCAATCTGCTCCGCGAATCCGGTGCGACGGAACGTCTTTCCTCGCAGGCACAGAACGGACTGATGAACACGGTAACGATATTCCTCGGCGTGTGCGTGGGCTCGAAAGCATACGGCGGCGTATTCCTTACGCTGAGCACGCTGAAAATCATCGCGCTCGGTCTGTTCGCGTTTGTGTTCGGCACTGTAGGCGGACTTCTGATGGGCAGACTGATGTGCAAGCTTTCGCACGGGAAAATCAATCCGCTGATCGGCAGCGCGGGCGTTTCCGCCGTGCCTATGGCGGCGCGTATTTCCGAGGACGTGGGACGCGAGTCCGACCCGAATAACCATTTGCTGATGCACGCGATGGGACCCAACGTGGCGGGAGTAATCGGCTCCGCGATTGCCGCGGGCTTTCTGTTGTCGCTCTTTTAATCGAAAAAGCGTAAAAGGCGATTTTTAGGGTATTGTAAGGAGAAAAAACGATTATGGAAATCAATGTGAACGATAAAAACGCGAAAAAAGTGCTGATTACCGAAACGATTCTGCGCGACGCGCATCAATCGCAGGCGGCTACGCGTATGCGTATCGACGAAATGATTCCCGCGCTGGACGCGCTGGATAAAATCGGATATTATTCTTTGGAAGCGTGGGGCGGCGCTACGTTCGACGCCTGCCTGCGCTTTCTGAACGAAGATCCGTGGGAAAGATTGCGCACGCTGAAATCTTATCTGAAAAAGACGCCTATTCAGATGCTGCTGCGCGGTCAGAATCTGCTCGGTTACCGCCATTATGCGGACGATCTCGTGGAAAAGTTCGTTGAAAAATCGATTGAAAACGGCGTAACGGTGGTGCGTGTGTTCGACGCGCTCAACGATCCGAGAAACCTTGAAACTTCGATGAAGGCGATTAAAAAATACGGCGGCGTCTGCGAAGCTACGATTTCGTATACCACCGGTCCCGTATACACGGACGAATATTTCGTAAATCTTGCGAAAACGCTGGAAAGCATGGGGGCGGACAACATTTGCCTGAAAGATATGGCGAACCTTCTGCTGCCGTTCGACGCGTATCGTCTTGTCAAGGCGCTGAAAGAAAATCTGCGTCCCGAAACGAAGCTGCATCTGCATACCCACAATACGACGGGTACGGGCGATATGGTGTATCTGATGGCGATTCTTGCGGGCGTGGACATCGTGGACACGGCGCTTTCGCCGCTCGGCAACGGCACTTCGCAGCCCGCCACGGAACCGCTTGTGGCTACCTTGAAAGGCACTCCGTACGATACGGGCATCTCGATTGAAGAGTTGCTGCCCATCGTAAAACATTTCAAGACGGTGGAAAAGCGTCTGAAAGACGACGGCATTCTGACGGACAAGGTGAAAGGAATCGACGTGAACACCCTGATTTATCAGGTGCCCGGCGGCATGCTTTCCAACCTCATCAATCAGTTGAAAAAAGCGGGCAAAGAGGATAAACTTTCCGAATGCCTTGCGGAAGTTCCCAACGTGCGTAAGGACTGCGGCTATCCTCCGCTGGTAACGCCTTCTTCGCAGATTGTAGGCACGCAAGCCGTGATGAACGTGATTACGGGCGAACGCTACAAAATGGTTACGAAAGAAACGAAAGATCTTTTTGCCGGCAAGTACGGAAAATTGCCGCTTCCAGTCAACGAAGAAGTGGCGAAAAAGGTGCTCGGAAATGCGGAACGCATTACCTGTCGCCCCGCGGATTTGCTGAAACCCGAAAACGAGGAAGTAAAGAAAAAGGTCATCGAACTCGGCTATTACGAAAAGGAAGAGGACGTACTTTCTTACGCGGTATTCGAGCAGGTGGCGGAAAACTTCTTCAAATGGCGCGCGGCGCATAAAGACGGTGTAGACAAAGACCTTGCGAAAACGGGCGTTTATCCCGTATAAAGCTATATTCTGAATACGCATTCGGCACGGTGAAAATATCCCGTGCCGATAGTTTATTAAAAAGGCGCTCCGGCGCAAAAAAGGACGAAACGGCATTGAAAAAAGTATGCGTTGTGGGCGGAGGCGCGTCGGGCTTGATGGCGGCGTGCGTTGCCGCGGAAAACGGAAACGACGTGATTCTCGTGGAAAAAAACGAGAAACTCGGCAAAAAAATTTATATCACGGGAAAAGGCAGGTGCAATCTGACGAACGACCTTCAGCCCGCGGAATTTCTGCAGAAAGTGGTTCACGGCGGAAAATTTCTGTACGGCGCGGCGTATTCGTTTTCGCCGCAGAATTGCATGGATTTCTTCTCCGCGCGCGGGCTTGCTTTGAAAACGGAACGCGGCGGAAGAGTGTTTCCGCTTTCCGACCATGCGAGCGACGTAACGAAAACGCTGGAAAAAGCATGTAAAAATGCGGGCGTAACCGTATTGTTAAACGAAACAGCGGTGGAATTGATTGCCGTAAACGAAGAAACGGAAAAGGGTACTCTGCCGCGCATAACAGCCGTAAAAACGGACAAACGCGAAATCGGATGCGATACGGCGATTATCTGCACGGGCGGCTTAAGTTATCCTTCTACGGGTTCGACGGGCGACGGGTATAAATTTGCGGAACGATTCGGTTTAAAACTCATTCCGCCTCGTCCGGCGCTTTGCGGCATCAATCTGAAAGGCGATTTTTACAAAGAAGCGCAGGGGCTTTCCCTGAAAAACGTGGCGCTTTCGGCATATGCGGGCGGCAAAAAAATCTACGACGAATTCGGTGAGATGCTGTTTACGCATTTCGGAATTTCCGGTCCGATAGTGTTATCTCTTTCGTCGCTGATCAACAGAACGGAGCTCAGGCAGGTGCGTTTGTTTCTGGATTTCAAGCCCGCGCTGGACGAAGAAACGTTGGACAGGCGGCTGTTGAGGCTGTTCGACGAGCAGAAAAACAAGACGTTGCGCCGCGCCGCGGCGGATTTGTTGCCGCAAAAAATGATCGGAGCCGTATTGAAACAGGCGAACATTCCGCTTGAAAAGCGGTGCAATTCCGTTACGAAAGAGGAGCGCGCGCGGCTTCTGAAAGCGTTGAAAGCGTTTGAAATGCAGCCGCTTTCGCTGCGGGATTTTTCGGAAGCGATCGTAACTTCCGGCGGCGTGGACGTTTCGGAAATCAATCCGAAAACCATGGACGTAAAAAAAGTCATAGGTTTGAAAATGTGCGGAGAAACGCTCGATCTGGACGCATTTACGGGCGGTTTTAACCTGCAGATAGCGTTTTCTACGGGC
>ERZ808270.369-NODE-369-length-27252-cov-11.080229_pt1 | contig 27252 bp, 16 predicted proteins | sample MGYA00521082_ERZ808270 | MGnify/ENA primary metagenome ERZ808270 (study PRJEB31516, sample SAMN03275594) | gut metagenome | biome: mammalia-associated habitat; material: feces | host: Papio cynocephalus | place: Kenya | collected 2012-07-27 ... | reverse complement strand
TCTGCCGTTCGCTCTATCTGCAGAACGCCAGAATCCAAGCGAATGTGGAGAACCCATTCTTCTGGGCAAAGAGCACGCAGGCTAAATATCAGCTCGGTGGCTACAATGCTACCAACTATGTATTGGGCATTTATCTCAACTTTTAAACAATGAAGACGATGAAAAAGAATTATTTATATATTATGTTGTTGCTACTGGGGATGACTATTTCGCTCGTATCCTGCGACGACTATCTCAACATAGAGCCAAAGGGTAAGCGTATCCCTAAGACCCTTGCCGACTATGAGGCGTTTCTGCGTTATGAATATGGCAACCATCGTATGCCAATTACGCAGACTTGCTATTTGCTTAATGACCAGTATCTCACCAATTCGTATGCCAGTTACTATCCGATGTATAAGGCTAATTACAATTGGGATGAGGAGGTTGACCGAATCTATTGGAATAGTTCTGACGAGGGGGCTTATTATGCGGCTTATGGAACCATCAATACTTGCAACTTGATTTTGGAGGATGTGCCTAATACTACAGAAGGCAGCGATAAGGAGAAGGCAGAGGTAATGGCGTATGCCAAGGTGCTTCGTGCGATGAATTATTTCAATCTTGCCAATTACTATGCCGATACTTACGAGGCTAGTTCGGCGGCAACCAAGTTAAGCGTTCCGCTCATTACGAGCAGCTTGCAGGATGCTTCTTATCATCAGGCGACCATTCAGGAAATCTATGATTTCATCTTGAAGGATTTGGAAGAGGCTATTGCCGACCTTCCAGATATGGGAACCACTATCCTTCATCCAGGCAAGGGAGCGGCTTATGCCATGTTGGCTCGTACTTATTTGCAAATGATGAACTACGACAAGGCCTTGGAGTATGCCGACAAGGCTCTCGCTATTAATGATAAGTTAGTGGATTGGGTGGCATTCTATCAGGAAAACAAGACCAAGATAGACCAAGAGGATGCCTATCCGTCGTTACCTACTCCTTTAGGATTTGATTGCGTGGAGAATTACAATTTCAATTATACTGAAGGTTCTTATGCTACTACAATCAGCCGAATTCCTGTTTGGAGAGCAAGCGGTTTTGAGGAAGGTGATGCTTACTTTATGAGCAACTGGAAACTTCGTACCCAAGGCTCTGAGACTTATTATCAAGGCTTGACCAATGGCAATATCAACTTGGCTGGTATGCGTACCGTAGAACAATATCTCATCAAGGCTGAGTGTTTGGCTCGTAAGAATCAGCTTTCGGAGGCGATGGATATCCTCAATCAAGTTCGTAAGACTTATATCTTGCCAGAGAAGTATCAGCCTCTCTCTGCATCGACCGAGGCAGAGGCTATCCAGTATATCCGTCAGACAAAGGCCAATCAGCTCATCTTCTCCATTGTGCCATTTGGTGATGCTCGCCGTTATAATGCAGAGGGCACATACGCCCGTACCTTGACCAAGGAGGTGGATGGCAAGCAAGTAAGCCTTACACCGACCTCCCACCTCTGGACATTCCCATTCCCACAAGGTGCCATTGAGAATCCGGGTAATGGTAGTTTTGTTCAGAATGTGGAAAAGTAAAGAATAAAATAAGTAATAAAAATATTATTATAAATCGTATAAAATAAAATGAAGAAAACAATTCTCTCTATCGCATGGGCGCTCCTCTCTGCAGGAGCCGCCTATGCACAAAATGCAAATGAATGTATCGTGAACGCCACCTTGAACGGTGTGCCTGACGGAACAGAGATGGAAGCCGTCTTGGGAGCTACCCATCGTAACGAGAAACCCCTCGCCACAGGTGTGGTGAAAGGCGGTAAGCTGTCACTTACTATCCCTGTGACCGAGGCTCGCTACATAGGTGTGGGGCCTAAGGATTGTCCTTTCACTTTCTCTTTTATGACCAAAGGGGGCGAAAATATTCAGGTTTCGCTTGATGCCAAGCCGTTCAATGATGGAACGAATGGTGGTTTCCAAAGCGAGAATGTCAAGATTACGGGCAGTGCTATGAATGAGGAGTGTAAGGCAAAGGTGGAGTCAGTAAGAAATTCGCTCGATAAGATTTATACTGATTATCATAAACAGTACGAAGCGTTTACTGAGAAGCTCAACAAGGCTTATGCTGCAAAGGACACCGCTTTGGTAAAAAAGCTGAAGCAATCGGAAGATTACGAAGGATTTCATCAGGCAGAAGACCAATTCTTTAAGACTGTGCAGTCTTCTTATGAAAAGCTTTATGCCGACAACAAGGATTCTTGGTGGGGACCTTTTGCTATGCTCTATACCATGAACTATTTTACCAAGGACAATCAGAAGGAGTGGAATATGTTCTCTGATGCTGCTAAGAATAGTTTCTATGGCAAGTTGCTCAATGAGCAGATAAACCCTAAGGGATTTACAGGAGAGGCTCTTCCTCAGTTCGACCTTCAACAGGCGGATGGCTCCAAGAAGAGTATGGCCTCTTGTGTGAAGGGCAAGAAGTATTACTTGGTGGATTTCTGGGCATCATGGTGTGGACCTTGTCGCAAGGAGATTCCAAACCTCAAGAAATTGTATGAGCTATACAAGGGTAAGGGCTTGGAGATTGTGAGTGTTTCTATCGACAAGAACGAGGCGGCTTGGAAGAAAGCCTTGGCTGAAGAGAAATTTCCTTGGCCTAACGGGTTAGACCGTGCGGGTATCGCAGATTCTTACAAAGTTCGCTTCATCCCTGCCATTTTCTTGGTAGATGGTGCAACTGGTAAGTGCATCGCCGAGAACATTCGTGGTGCAGAATTGGCCAATAAACTTGCGGAGTTGTTCATAAAATAGAAGACCAAACCGTATTTTTCTGGTAAAATCGGGAAAATACGGTTTATTTTTTGTACTTTTGTACCCGAAAAGACAATGAAAGCGTCTTTTATATAATAATGATAAAGTCTTTTATATAAAAGCTATGTAAGATTATGTTAGAGAAAAATAAGCGTGAGCGCATCATCGCGCTCGTCAACAAAGAGGTTGTTCCTGCCATCGGTTGCACCGAGCCGATGGCTGTGGCTCTGTGTACATCTCAGGCTGCCACCACTTTGGATAAGCGCCCTGAGCGCATCGAAGTGCTCTTGAGCCCTAATATGCTGAAGAATGCGATGGGCGTGGGCATCCCTGGCACAGGCATGATAGGTTTGCCTATCGCAGTTTCGCTCGGTGCACTCATTGGCAAGCCTGAGTATGAACTCGAAGTATTGAAAGACTTGACACCTGACACCCTGGAGCAAGGCAAGCGATACATCAAGGATGCCGACATCAACATCAAGCTGAAGCAAGGCGATGTGGATAAGCTCTACATCGAGGTCATCTGTCATGCGGGTAACGATCAGGCTACTGCCATCATCGCTCACTCTCACACCAACTTTGTGTACGTGGAGCGCAATGGCGAGGTGGTCTTCGATAAGCGTGGCAGTGCCACGGGCGAAGAGGCAGACGATGACATCCAGCTCAACTTGCCGATGGTCTACGAGTTTGCTACGACCACTCCGCTCGATGAGATTTCCTTCATCCTCAAGACGAAGGAATATAATATGAAGGCTGCCGAATTGAGCATCAAGGGCAACTATGGTCATTGCCTCGGCAAGACGATGGATCGTCCGCTGAGCCATGGTATCTTCGGCGACAACATCTTCTCACGTATCCTCTCTCGCACCGCCTCGGCTTGCGATGCCCGTATGGGTGGAGCCATGATTCCTGTGATGAGCAATAGTGGCAGTGGAAACCAGGGCATTTGTGCCACCAATCCTGTGGTGGTTTATGCCATCGAGAACGAGAACACCGAGGAGGAGCTGATTCGTGCCTTGATGCTCAGTCACTTGACTGCCATCTACATCAAGCAGAGCCTGGGCAAGTTGTCGGCACTCTGTGGTTGCGTGGTTGCCAGCACGGGTAGTAGTTGTGGCATTACCTATCTGATGGGTGGCGACTATACTCACATCTGCAATTCGGTGAAGAATATGGTGGCTAACCTCACGGGTATGATTTGCGATGGTGCCAAGCCTAGCTGCGCCCTGAAGATTTCGTCGGGCGTAAGCACCGCCTTGCTTTCTGCATTGTTGTCGATGGAAGGCAAGTGCGTGACGAGTGCTGAGGGTATCGTGGATGACGATGTGGATAAGTGCATCCACAACTTGACTTCTATCGGAGCCGATGCGATGAAGGCGACAGATGACATGGTGCTCGACATCATGACCCACAAGAAATGCTAATCTAAGACTTACGTCAAGTGATTGCAAAACAAAAAAGTGATTACAAAATAAAAAAGTATTTACAAAATAAAAAAGGCTAGCAAGAATTTCTTGCGAGCCTTTTTTATTTTATTGGGATATTATATCGGAATTACACGAGTGTAGCTACGATTTCCTCACGAGTGCCTGGCAACATGTCGATGACAGGAATCTCTGGCATGGTGTAGCAACCTGGCTGCAAGCGGAATGAAGCACGAGCCACGTTAACCAATACCTGAGCGGTAAGGGCTGGGTTGTTGATGCTCATGTTGAACTCGAAGCGCTGGTTCTGGGTCTTGCCAGATACACCCTTGCGAACGAGGTTCACGCCATGACCCATATCCTTTACATCATCTACAGATGCAACGGCGAATACGTGGGTCTCATCGTGAGCGAAGTATGGGTCTGCCTTGATTTCAGCTGTAACTTCCTCAAGTGTAGCGCCTTCTTCCAACTCTACATATACCATACGGCGGTGGATGCTCTCACCCAATGGGATGGTTACAGAGAGGGCATTCTTAACACCCTTCTTGCTGCGTACGCAAACTGAGTGTCCCATGCTCATACCAGGACCGAAGTTAGTATATGTCAAGCCCTTAGGAGCCAAGCTTTCCATCAATACACGTACGATAGAGTCAGATCCTGGGTCCCAACCTGCAGAGATGACGCTCACCTTGCCAGCCTTCTTGCAGTTCTCCATCTGCTTGGTGCGATAGTCGAGGATGCTGGTGTGGATGTCGAAGCTATCCACGGTGTTGATGCCGAGGGCAACAATCTTCTCAGCATACTCTGGGCAAGAACGAGTAGGAGTGGCGAGGATGGCAACATCTACGTCCTTCAACTTAGTGATGTCGTCAACAACCTCATAATTTGCCAACTCAGCTGGTTTGTCCTTGGCGCCCTGGCGACGTACGATACCTGCAATCTCAAAGTCAGGAGCTGCCTCAAGAGCCTCTACTGAAAACTTACCGATGTTGCCGTAACCTACTACGGCTGCTCTAAATTTCTTCATATTACTTTATTTCTTTTATTTTGTTGTTTGTTTCTTTCTTGTTGTTCCAATCTAAATCTAATATAAATGAGGATTTGTTTCCTATTTAAATTATTGTCTAGAGGTTAGTCTTTGCGGATGAATTCCGCATAAAATCTATTTCCGTTTGCAAAAGTATGCTTTTTTCTTGAAATACGTAACGTTTTAATAGTTTTTTAACTCATAAAAGTTGCAAAAAGTAATAAAATCATAGTTTTTAGGTAGGGAAGTCGTGAGTTTGTAAGGTAGTGAGGATGAAAAACTTATGGATTGGAGATTTCTTGTTTGCCCTTGCCTTTTTTCTTACTAGCCGTGGTTTTCTCCGTTGCACGACGTGAAATGGCCGTTTCACGACGTGAAATGCGCATCTCACGACGTGAAACGGCCATCTCACGTCGTGCAACGAAAAATATATGCCGCTTTAAGAACAAATGGATAAGGCTAAAGGGAAAATGATGAGTATGATGCGCCAAATATATAACGCCATCTGGATGCAATAAACCTCAGATGTTTGCGTTAATATAATATTATCTATAATATAATAAGGTGAAAGTGATATACATAAAATAAGTAGAAAGAGATATGATAGAATACATTCATGGCGATTTGACCGAGTTGACTCCTGCGATGGCTGTCGTTGAGACGGCAGGCGTGGGCTACGGCTTGAATATCTCGCTCAATACATATACGGCTATTCAGGGCAAGCAAGAAGTAAAACTTTATGTTCACGAAGTGTTGGTGGCTGGTGGAAGAGACGACTCTTTCACCCTTTTCGGCTTTGCCACCAAACAGGAGCGTGAGCTTTATCGACTGCTCATCACCGTGTCGGGAGTGGGTGGCAACACTGCTCGCATGATACTCTCCTCCATGTCGCCCAGCGAACTCTGCAATGTGATTTCCACTGGCAACGACAAGTTGCTGAAGTCGGTAAAAGGCATCGGACTGAAGACAGCTCAGCGCATCATCCTCGACTTGAAGGACAAGATTGTGAGTCTCGGCATAGCCGACGAGCTTCCTGCCAATGGCGGAAATGTAGCGATGGTGAACAACGACATCAAGGATGAGGCTGTCAGCGCACTCACGATGCTCGGCTTCTCGCCAGCTCCATCTGCCAAGGTAGTGGTGGATATTCTCAAGGCGCAGCCAGACCTGCCTGTGGAACAAGTGGTGAAACTGGCTTTGAAGCAAATCAAGTAATTGTTTTAGATGAGGCAAAGATTTCTTTATTTTTTGATGGCTTGGCTGATGGTGGCAACCTTCAGCTATGCCCTCGCTTTGCCTTTTCCGCAGCAAGACAAGAAGCAGCCGAAGAGTCAGCCCATTGTCGTGGATGAGGATACGATTCCCGATTCCTTGTTGCATCCTCGCTGGAAAATCCAGCTTACCCAGCCTTATTCCCTGAGCGACCTTTACCAGAGTCCGCTCGACCTCAAGCGTCCTGATGCGCTCCAGTATCAGGTGAGCTACAACGATACCCTCGACCGCTACATCATCGGAAACCGTATGGGTAACACTTGGCTGTCGGCTCCCATCATGCTTACCTCCAAGGAGTATCTCGCTTGGACGGAGCAGAATGAGCGCAATGCTTTCTATCGCAAGAAAAACAATGAGATTTACCAAGCCAAAGGCAAGGAGAAGTTCGACTTCTCCAATATGCACTTCGACCTGGGACCCGCAGAGAAAATCTTCGGTCCTGGTGGCATCCGCGTCAAGACGCAGGGTACTGCCGAACTGAAGTTTGGCATGAACAAGAAGAACATCGACAACCCTTCCCTGCCTATCAGAAACCGAAAGACCACGATGATGAATTTCGATGAGAAAATCAATCTCAACGTGAATGGTAAGATAGGCGACAAGATGAACCTCAACCTCAATTACAACACCGATGCCACCTTCGACTATGATGCGCAGAACATGAAGTTGAAGTATGACGGCAAGGAGGATGAGATTATCAAGCTCGTTGAGGCGGGTAATGTGTCGTTTCCTAGCAATTCCTCGCTCATCAAGGGGGCAAGCAGCCTCTTCGGTGTGCGCACCGATATGCAGTTTGGCAAGCTCAAGCTGCAAACTGTCTTTTCTCAGAAAAAATCTGCCTCCAAGAGTGTCTCGAGCAAAGGAGGCGTGCAACTTACGCCCTTCGAATTGAACGTGGCAGATTACGAAGACAACCGACACTTCTTCCTGTCTAGATATTTCAGAAATCACTATGATGCCTGGATGCAGAAGTTGCCTAACCTCCTGACGGGCATCACCATCAACCGTGTGGAAATCTGGGTGACCAACAAGAGCGGTACTACCACGAATACCCGAAACATCATTGCCCTGACCGACCTCGGCGAAACCGAAAAACTGAGCAATAGGATGTGGAGCGCTGGTGGAACTACAGTACCATCCAACCAAGCCAACACGGAGTATTCGGCGATGACCAGCCAGTTTGCCGCCGCTCGCGACATCGACCAGGCTTCCACCGTGCTGGAGGGAGGCGGACTCGTTGGGGGCAGCGACTACGAGAAGTTGGAGAGTGCCCGATTGCTCAATTCTTCGGAATATACAGTAAACCAGGCAATGGGATATGTTTCCCTGAAGTCGAGTCTCCAGACCGACCAAGTACTCGCCGTGGCTTACGAATATACCTACGGCGGTGTGACCTATCAGGTGGGCGAGTTCGCTTCCGACATCACAGACACCAAGCAGGGACTCTTCGTGAAATCGCTGAAGAACACCAGCAACAATCCGCAACAAGGCAACTGGGACTTGATGATGAAAAACGTGTATTACCTTGCCTCGCAGGTGGAGAAAGAAAAATTCCGCCTCGACGTGAAGTACCAGAGCGACACCACGGGCGTATATGTGAACTACATCCCGGAGGTGCAGGTGAAGAGCCAGCCCATCATTCGTGTGCTGGGTGCCGACCGCCTGGACAACAACAATAAAGCCCGCAGCAATGGCTACTTCGACTATGTGGAGGGCTATACGGTTTCCAACGGACGTGTTTTCATCCCGAAGGTAGAGCCTTTCGGAAGTTATATGCGAGATTATCTCGTCAAGAAAGGTGTGGCTGAGGAACAGGCGGAGAAATATGCCTTCACGGAGCTTTACGACAGCACGAAGACCATCGCCAAGCAGATGGCAGAGAAAAACAAGTATCTCATCGTGGGACAGTTTAAGGGTTCTTCTTCCAACGTCATCTCCCTGGGAGCCTATAATGTGCCGCAAGGATCGGTAGTGGTGACGGCTGGTGGGGTCACCTTGACGGAAGGCACGGATTATTCGGTGGATTACAACGCCGGCGAGGTGACCATCCTCAACCAGAGCATCATCGACGCAGGAACGGCTGTGAATGTTTCCCTGGAGAGCAACACCGACTATGGGCAGATGAGAAAGACCATGGTGGGATTCAACTGGGAGTATGATTTCTCGAAGAATTTCCAACTCAGTGGTACCTTGCAGCATCTTTCCGAGCAAGCCCTCACCAACAAGGTGGCGATGGGATCGGAACCTCTCAAGAATACCCTTTGGGGCGTGAACCTAAACTGGAAGAAGGAGAGCCAATGGCTCACCAATGTGCTCGACAAGATTCCATTCTTGCACCTTACCCAGCCCTCCTATATCACCTTCAAGGGCGAGTTTGCGCAGCTCTTGGCGGGCGAGGCGGGAGGCATACAGGACAATGCCTCGTATATCGACGACTTCGAGAGCACCAAGGGAACCATCGACGTGATGACTCCTACCTCGTGGGTTATCTCCAGCGTACCATCGCTCAACTTCAAGGACGATTACAAAGACAAGACGGGGCTGAGCAGCGGATTCCATCGCTCCCGACTGGCTTGGTACACCATCGATCCTCTCTTTACTCGCCGTGGCAGTTCGCTGACTCCAAGTCACATCAAAAGCGACCTCAAGCAGTTGAGCAATCACTATGTGAGAGAGGTGTATGTGAAGGAGCTTTTCCCTCTGCGCCAGCAGAGCACCTACCAGGGAGCCACCAACACGCTGAGCGTGCTCAATCTAGCCTACTATCCATCGGAGCCAGGTCCTTACAACTTCAATGTGAGCGACTTGCAGGCAGACGGAACCCTAGCCAATCCTCAGCGAAACTGGGGCGGCATGATGCGCAAGTTGGACACCAACGACTTCGAGCAAGCCAATGTGGAATACATCGAGTTTTGGATGCTCGACCCATTCATCTACACCCGCGACCAGGCAGATGCCGCCGACTATGGTGGCGACTTCTACATCAATCTGGGTGAGGTGAGCGAAGACGTCCTCCGTGACGGCAAGAAATTCTACGAGAGCGGAATGCCCGTGGATGGTAGCAACAGTTTTACTTACACCCAGTGGGGTAAGATTCCTACGCAAAGCACCGTGACCTACGCCTTTGCCACTACCAGCGGTAGCCGAGCCTTGCAGGATGTGGGATTCAACGGATTGACCGATGCCGAGGAGCAGGCTTTCTACAAGAGTGCTTACCTCGACCAGATACAGGGCAAGGTGAACCAGGCGGTGTTCGACAGCATCTTCGCCGACCCAGCCAGAGACAACTATCACTACTTCCGTGGCAGCGACTGGGATGAGATGCGTGCGCCTATCTTGTTGAGATACAAGTATATCAATAACCCTCAGGGAAACTCGCCCGACAGCGACAGCCGTACTGAGAGTTACGACACTTCCTATAAATCCACCCCGGATGTGGAGGATATCAACCAGGACTATACGCTCAATGAATACGAGAAGTATTACCAGTATCACGTGAGCATCCGTCCGGAGGACTTCGTGGTGGGAAGCAACTTCATCGTGGATAAGCGAGAGTACAGCCAGACGTGGCGCGACAATACCCATTCGACGGTCACCTGGTATCAGTTTCGCATCCCCGTGGATGAGTTCGAGAAGCGACAGGGAAACATCAACGATTTCTCCAGCATCCGATTTATGCGCATGTTCCTCACCAACTTCAAGAAACCCATCGTGCTTCGCTTTGGTACGCTCGACTTGGTGCACAGCAAGTGGCGTACCTACGACCAGCCGTTGGGTGCTGCCAGTGGCGGAACCTTGGAGGCTAGTGCCGTGAGCTTGGAGGAGAATGCCGAGAAGACACCAGTCAACTATGTATTGCCTCCTGGCATTGTGCGTGAGCAAGACCCTAGTCAGCCACAGCTGGTGGAGGCAAACGAACAGGCACTGAGCATCGTGGTGAAGAACCTGACCAATGGCGAGGCGAAGGCGGTATATAAGAACTCCACCATCGACCTGCGCCAGTATAAGCGCATACAGATGTTTACCCATGCCAATGCCTTCGAGCAAAACACCACCAACCTGAAGGATGACCAGCTCGCCGTGTTCATCCGTCTGGGCAGTGACTACAAGAACAACTATTATGAATATGAGATTCCGCTGAAACTGACCCCTGCGGGCAATTACTCTCGCAATAGCTCATCGGCAAGGAAACAGGTGTGGCCCGAGGCAAATATGCTCAATGTCAATCTGAGCGTCTTTACCAACTTGAAGAAAGAGCGCAACAAGGCAAAGTCGGCAGGATTGGCTTCCTATCTGTCGCCTTACACGATGATGGATGCCGACAACCCAGCCAACAAGCTCACCATCGTGGGCAACCCGAGTCTGGGCGAGGTGAAGACCCTCATGATCGGTGTACGCAACAACTCGGGCGAGGTGAAGAGCGGCGAGGTGTGGGTGAATGAGCTTCGACTCTTGGAACACAACAACAAGGGAGGATGGGCTGCCAACGCCAACCTGAACGTGCAACTCTCAGACCTGGGTAGCCTGAATGCCACCGGACGCTATACGAGCGAGGGCTTCGGCGGACTGGAAGACGGTGTGGCGAGTCGCTCTACCGACAACTATGGCACTTATAGTGTGACCACCTCGTTGGAGATGGGCAAGTTCTTCCCCGACAAGGCGAAGGTGAGCATACCTTTATATTATAGTGTGACAAAAGAGAAAACTTCGCCAAAGTATAATCCGCTGGATACGGACATGGAGCTGAAGGATGCCCTCGATGCCGCAGGTTCGAAGGCAGAAAGAGACTCCATCGAGAATATCGCCGTGACCAAGGTGACGCAGACCAACTTCGCCGTGTCGAATGCCCGCATCGGTATCGCCACCAAGCACCATCCGATGCCTTACGACCCTGCCAACTTCTCGTTCACCTATAGTCGTACCCACCAGCATACCTCGGGCGAGACCACCGTGTATGAGAACCGGGACAACTGGCGAGGAGCTTTGGATTACTCCTGGACACCTATCTACAAGGCGTGGGAGCCTTTCAAGAAGTGGAAGAACAAGAGCAAGTGGCTCGACATTCTGAAACGCTTCGGACTGAACTGGTTGCCGCAGAACATCGCCTTCAATACGGAGATGACGCACGATACTTATGAGTTGCAAGAGCGAGACATGGAGAGCACTCTCAACTCGCAGTTGCCGCTCACCGTGAGCGACCAATTCCTCTGGAACCGTGAGTTCTCCTTGCGCTGGGACTTGACCAAGAACCTGCACATGAACTTCCAGAGTGCCACCCACGCCCAGGTGGACGTGCCTTATCCAGACGATGTGAACGCCGACCTCTACGCAGACCAGTATCATGCCTGGAAGGATTCGGTGTATCGCCGATCGATATGGCAGAGCGTGAAGACTTGGGGTACGCCACTCGATTACAGCCAGAACTTCACTGCATCCTATAAGGTGCCGCTGAACCTACTCCCCATCTTCGACTGGGTGAACACGGATGCCTCTTATAACGCCAACTACTCTTGGGAACGAGGCACCGAGGATGAGGACGGCAACTCGTATGGCAACACCATCAACACCCAGCGAGAGCTGACCTTGAACGGTAACCTCGACTTGGTGAAGCTTTACAACCATATCCCATTCCTCAAGAAAGTGAACGAGAAGTTCAGCCGCTCTGTAAGCAGAAGCGAGATAGAGAGGAAAAAGCGGGAAAAGATAGAGAAGAAAAAGCAGCAAGACAAGGCGAAAGCGGAAGAAGTGAAGGCTCTAGCCGAAGGTAAGCAGCCCGCCAAGCAAGGGGCGACGAACGACTTGAGGAAGGTGCTTCCGAAGAACAAGAAGGCTTTCGAGAAGGAAATCACTCTCTTGCCTGATACCACCTTGCTGCTGAAGCACGGCAAGAACAGCAAGCGACTCATCATCTCGGCAAAGACGGAGGATGGAAAGTCCTATCGACTGAAATATAAAAAGGTGGATAACAATCAGATTCGCATCAAGTCGATGGTGGATAGTGCCATGAAGCTGAAGATTACGGTGCTTCCTAAGGAACCGCTCGACAACGAGAAATGGTACAAGCTGGCACAACAAGCGGCAAGACTGGCGATGATGGTACGCCGGGTGAGCTTCACCTATCGCAACAGTTACCAGATGACCCTGCCGGGCTTTACGCCGAGTGTGGGCGATGCCTTCGGACAGAAGAAGGTGGGACAGATGGCACCAGGATTTGATTTCGCCTTTGGAATGGTGGACGAAAGCTACATCGACAAGGCGAGACGCAACGACTGGTTGCTCCAGAACGACTCCCTTGCCACGCCAGCCACCACAAGCAAGACGGAGAACCTGCAGCTTCGTGCCACCTTGGAGCCTGTGAAAGACTTCAAGATAGACCTCTCTGCCACTCGCACGATGACGACGCTGAAGAGCATACAATATATGTATGAGGGAACGCCAACCACCCAGAGTGGAACTTTCCAGATGACGACCATCTCCATAGGGTCTGCCTTCGAGGGAATGGGCAATGCCAACAGTGGTTATCGCAGCAAGACTTTCGAGAAGTTTGTAGGCTCGCTCGCTGGTTTCCGTGATAGGGTAGAGGCGCAATATGCTGAGGCTATCTATCCTGCTGGCTCCATGTTGGGCGGCGGTAAGTTTGACGGCTCTCGCACACCTGTCAATCCATATAGTGGCGATGTGATGATACCTGCTTTCCTCCAGGCTTATACCTCGATGGGTGGCAGTTCGCTCTCCATCTTCCCGGCATTGAGTCGGTTGTTGCCTAACTGGACTGTGCGCTACAGTGGTTTGGGCAAGTTGCCTTGGTTCCGTGACCACTTCAAGAGTGTGAACGTCAACCATGCCTACAAGAGTATTTTCGCCGTGGGCAGCTACAGCAGTTACAGCACCTATCAGGAGTATATGAATGGATTGGGATTCGTGACCGATGCCTCTACGGGCAATCCGTCGCCTAGTAGTATGTTTAATGTATCGCAGGTGAGCATCAATGAGGCATTCTCGCCATTGCTCGGTATGGATGTTACGCTGAACAACAATATGACCATCAAGGGGGAATACCGACAGACTCGTGTGCTGAACCTCAGTATGACGAGCGTTCAGGTCAACGAGGCGTTGAGCAAGGATTGGGTGATAGGTATGGGCTATCGCATCAACAACTTCAATTTCTTCAATGCCCCGAAGGCGCATCGAGTGAAAGGCTCTGGAAGCAGAGGCAATCAGCAGAACGCCAAGAATGGCACCAGCGGCAGGAACAGCACGAAGACCACCGTGGGCACCAACCACGACCTGAATCTCCGTTTGGACTTCAGCTTCCGCAAGCAGGCAGCCATTGTTCGTGACATCGCCTCGATGACGAGCAGTGCCAGCAGCGGAAACAATGCCTTGAAGTTGAGTTTCTCAGCCGATTATACATTGAGCAAGATGCTCACGATGAGCTTCTACTATGATCGTCAGACCAACAAGCCATTGCTCTCCAGCAGCAGTTATCCTACGACAACGCAGGATTTTGGCTTGAGTGTGAAGTTCTCATTGACGAGATAGTGAGGAAAATAAGCCCAGGTAGCATAAGTATGAATGGTAAGTTTAGATAAAAAAGGAAAAAGCTCGGATGCAAAACACATCCGAGCTTTTTCCTTTTCTTTTATCTAATATGTTATCTTGCTTTATCTAATATTTTTTCCGATTTGGATAAATCGGATATTTATTAGTCTTTCTTGTCGTAAGCGTGTACAGGATAGTCGATGGTGTAGTGAAGACCACGGCTCTCCTTGCGCTCGATAGCCATGCGGGTAATGAGATAACCCACGTTGATCATGTTGCGGAGCTCGCAGAGTTCCTTGCTCACCTTCACACGCTTGAAGAGGTTCTCGGTCTCTTCGTAGAGCAGGTCGAGACGATCCCAAGCTCGCTTCAATCGGAGGTCGCTTCGCACGATACCTACGTAGTTGCTCATGCACTCGCCCACTTCCTTCACGCTCTGTGTAATCAGCACCTTCTCCTCGTTGGTCAAGGTACCCTCGTCGTTCCATGCTGGCACCTTGTCGTTGAAGTCGTACTCATCCACGTGTTCCAAACTGTGCTTTGCCGCAGTGTCGGCATAAACCACAGCCTCGATGAGGGAGTTACTTGCCAAACGGTTGCCGCCGTGCAAACCTGTGCAAGAGCACTCGCCGAGAGCGTAGAGGCGGTTGATGCTAGAGCATCCGTTCAAATCTACCTTGATACCACCGCACATATAGTGAGCGGCAGGACGCACTGGGATGTAATCCTTGGTGATGTCGATGCCGATGCTGAGGCACTTCGCATAGATGTTAGGGAAGTGATGCTTGGTCTCCTCAGGGTTCTTGTGGGTCACGTCAAGACAAACATGGTCGAGGCCATGGATCTTCATCTCCTTGTCGATGGCACGAGCCACGATGTCACGAGGGGCAAGACTCAATCGCTTGTCGTACTTCTCCATGAAGCTCTCGCCGTTAGGCAAGCGCAGGATGCCGCCGTAACCACGCATCGCCTCGGTGATGAGGAATGCTGGGTGGGTCTCTCCTGGGTGGAAGAGGGCTGTAGGGTGGAACTGCACGAACTCCATGTCGGCTACCGTACCCTTGGCACGATAAACCATCGCCTCACCATCGCCTGTGGCAATCACGGGGTTGGTAGTAGTCTGATAAACGGCACCACATCCACCGGTACACATCACGGTAACCTTGCTCAGATAGGTATCCACCTTCTGGGTATCAGGGTTCAGCACGTATGCGCCGTAGCAGTTGATGTAAGGAGTACGGCGAGTAACACGGGCACCCAAGTGGTGCTGGGTGATAATCTCCACGGCGAAATGATTCTCCTTGATGTCGATGTCTGGGTTGTTGCGCACAGCTTCCATCAAGCCACGCTGAATCTCGGCACCCGTATCATCGGCGTGATGAAGAATGCGGAACTCGCTGTGTCCGCCCTCACGATGGAGGTCGAACTTGCCGTCCTGCTGCTTGTCGAAGTTGACACCCCAATTCACAAGCTCCTTGATTTGCTCAGGGGCTTTGGTCACTACTTGCTTGACTGCTGCTGGATCGCTGATGTAGTCACCAGCAATCATCGTATCTTGGATGTGCTTTTCGAAGTTGTCCACTTCGAGGTTAGTGACTGAAGCAACACCACCTTGTGCAAATGATGTGTTGGCCTCGTCGAGAGAGGTCTTGCAAATCATGCACACTTTACCTTTATGCGCTCTGGCTACTTTCAGGGCGTAACTCATACCGGCAACTCCTGCACCGATAATCAGAAAATCATACTTATAAACCATGAGTTTATTATTTCTCAATTCTTAATTCGTTGCAAAAGTAATAATTTATCTTTAAAAAGCACAAAAAGAGACGATTTTTTTGTAATTTTGCAGCGATTTTTAAGGTATAGTAGCCATTGTGGCTATCAAAAAGTATATTTATAAAAAGGTATGGCAGATAGAACGTTCCATAAACGCTTCACATTCTCAGCTCGCTTTGGGGTGGTGGTATTCGCACTTTTGGCTGGCTATTTCTTTTGGGTGAAGGTGGCCATCATCGGCATCTTGGTAGCCATCGTCATCGTGGGATTGATAGAGCGGGTGCTCAACACCACTTTCACCTTCAAGAGGGTGAAACCCATCGACCGAGACGATGAGATGGAGTATCTCATCATCAACGAGGGCAGGTTCTCTCCAAACAAGAATGTGCCTGTATGCGACATCATCGACGTGAGGAGGGTGAACACTTTCTTTGGGCTCGATCATTGTCTAGTGATAGAATATGGACACTACAACATGGTGACGGTGCAGCCCGACAATGAGGAGGCGTTTGAGAAGGAAATCAAGAAACGACAGGAAAGTGAAGAAAGAAAAGAGAAGAAAATTAGTGACAATGAATAATATGATTAGATATGTGATGGGCTTAGTGATGGCGGTGCTTTTGGCATTGCCTATGCAGGCTCAGACAGAAGACGATGATGTGGAGGTTGCTGACTCCACGATGATAGACTCGCTGTCTACTGACAGCTTGCATTTGCCTTGGCCGGAATCGGTGCAGGTAGGTATCGACAAGTTGTTGGAAAGCAAGATGTTCGAGACTTCGCAGGTGGGCATCATGATATGGGATTTGCAGGCAGACTCTTGTATCTATAAGCATAATGAGCGCCAGTTGATGCGCCCTGCCAGCACCATGAAGCTCTTGACGGCGATTACCGCCTTGGACAAGCTGGGAGGATCTTATCAGTTTAAGACCCAGTTGAAATACACGGGAACCATCGAAAACGGTGTGTTGCATGGCGATGTGTATTGTGTTGGAGGCATGGATCCTCGCTTCAACAGCGATGACATGGCTGCCTTTGTCAACAATCTCAGGGAGATGGGCATCGATACCATTCGTGGCAGCGTATATGCTGATCGCTCGATGAAGGATGGCGACTTGCTGGGCGAGGGATGGTGCTGGGATGATGACAACCCAGTGCTCTCGCCGCTTGTGTTCCAACGCAAGGACATTTTCATGGACCGCTTCTTGGCGAAACTCCGTGATGCTGGCATCGAGTATTCCAGTTTCGGAGCATCAGTAAAGACTTGTCCATCTAATGCTTTCACTGTATGTACTCGATTCCATACCATGGACCAGGTATTGCACAAGATGATGAAGGAGAGCGACAACCTCTATGCGGAAAGTATGTATTATCAGATAGCGGCTTCGACGGGCAATAGACCTGCCAGTGCCAAGAGTGCCCGTAACGTGGAACGCCAACTGATACGCAAGATTGGTCTCGATCCTTCTCGGTATAAGTTGGCTGATGGCTCGGGGCTCTCTCTTTATAATTATCTGAGCGCAGAACTGGAGGTGAAACTATTGCGCTATGCTTATCTCAACGACAACATCATGGACCATCTCAAGCAGTCGCTGCCTATCGCCGGTGTAGACGGCACCCTGAAGAAGCGCATGAAGGGTAGTTTCACGCACGGCAATGTAAAGGCTAAGACGGGTACGCTCACAGGCATCATCTCTTTGGCAGGCTATTGCAAGGCAGCCAATGGGCATGATGTTTGTTTCTCTATCATCAACAATGGCATCATGCATGGTAGTAATGCACGCAGTTTTGCAGACAAGGTTTGTACTTTGCTCTGTCAACCGTAAATAGAATGAAGAGTAAAAAATCTAATGTTAAAGAGGAATCTTTATGGAGGAAATACGTAAGTTTGTAGAAGGTATGATAACCACGGCGGGCGTTACGGGTGCCGCCGTGCCTGTGATACGTCACATCATGCTCACCATCACCGCCATCTTGCTGGCAATGTTGAGCGATTTCTTGTGTCGCAAGATATTGGTTCCGATTATCCTGAAGATAACCGAGAAAACGGAGGTAACCTGGGATGATGTCCTCTTCAACAAGAAGGTGCTCACCTCGGCTTGCCACATTGTGCCTGCCGTAGTGATATGGAAGTTGATGCCACTGGTATACTTGGAGTATCCTATCTTTAAGATGATACTGGAGCGTGCCACGGGTATCTATATTGTGGTGATGACAGTTCGCACGATGCTGGTGTTCATCGGTTCGTTCAAGGGACTGGAGAATGGCAATGAGCGCCGTTCCTCGGCACGGCAATATTTCCACACTTTCTGTGGCGTGCTCAGGGTATTGATGCTCTTCATGTCGGGTGTCATCATTGTGGCTATTGTTTTGGGCAAGGACCCGATGACGCTCTTTGCCGGTCTGGGTGCCACATCGGCTGTCTTGATGTTGGTGTTCAAGGATACCATCCTCGGTCTTGCCGCTGGTATCCGCCTCACCAGCAATGACATGCTCCATAAGGGCGACTGGATAACTGTGAAATCGGTTGATGCCAATGGTATCGTGGAGGAAATGTCGCTCACTACGGTAAAGGTGCGCAATTTCGACAATACCATCGTCACCATATCGCCAGCTACGCTTGTGAATGGTTCTTTCCAAAACTGGATAGGCATGCAGAAGAGTGGGGGAAGAAGAGTGAAGCGAGTGGTTTACTTTGATTTTCGCAGTATCAAGTTCGTGGATTCTAAAAAGAAAGAGACGAATATGGCTCGTTATCGCCAGTATATGGAAAAGTATCTCCGTGAGCGTCCCGAGGTGAATGCCGAGATGACCTTGATGGTACGTCAGTTGGAGGCAACGCAGTGCGGTCTGCCGATGGAATTTTATTTCTTTGTGAAGGACAAGGTTTGGGTGAATTATGAACATATCCTAGCCGACATCATGGAGCATGCCTACGCCCTAGCCAATGAATTCGGATTGAAGATTTATCAGCAGTATCCAGAACAGTAACTTTTAAAAGTTAAAAGGTAAAAGGGTAAAAAATAATGAGCGACAACTCTTACTTTTCAAATATCATCATTTCTTGGTTTCAGGAGAATGGCAGAGACTTGCCTTGGCGTGAAACCAAGGATCCTTATGCCATATGGCTCAGCGAGATAATTCTTCAGCAAACTCGCATCAACCAGGGATGGGAATATTGGGAGCAATTTATGCGCCAATATCCTACGGTTGGCGACTTGGCGGCTGCCTGCGAGGATGAGGTGCTGAAACTTTGGCAGGGCTTGGGTTACTACTCCCGTGCTCGTAATCTACATACTGCCGCTAAGCAAATCGTGGCATTAGGTAAATTTCCTAATACCCTTGAAGGCATCAAATCCTTGAAAGGCGTGGGCGATTATACAGCTGCTGCCATCGGCTCCTTTGCCTTCGATATACCTGCGGCTGTAGTCGATGGCAATGTTTACCGAGTGCTTTCGAGATATTTCGGCATCGATACCCCCATCAATTCAACACCAGGCAAGAAGGAGTTTGCTGCCTTGGCGCAATCCTTGTTGCCTGGTGCTTGTTCTTCCGAGCAGATTCGGCCGAATGAGTTTAGTGTGGATTTGTCACCAGTTTCTGCTTACAATCAAGGAATCATGGATTTCGGTGCCATCCAGTGTACTCCTCAATCTCCTAAGTGCTTGCTTTGTCCCTTGGCAGAGACCTGCGAGGCATTGCGAAGTGGAAGGGTGGAGGAACTTCCTATTAAGTTGAAAACGGTGAAGGTGACAACTCGTCATCTCTCCTATATATATATAAGGTGTAATGGCGAGACCGCTATTCACCGCCGGGGCGAGGGAGATATTTGGCAGGGACTTTGGGAACCATACAATGTTTCGGATGTTTCCGAGATGCCATCGTTTACTGCACCTAGGTTGTTGCTGGCTAAAGGCGTGAAGCATGTTCTCACCCATCGCATTCTCTTAGCCGATTTCTATCTCTTGGAATTGGACAAGCGTCCGGAGTTGCCGGAGGATTATGTCTGGATAAAGGAAAGCAACATCGAACAGTATGGAGTGCCAAGGCTTATCGAAATCATGTTGGAAAAAATAAATAGTAGAAAATAATGAATATGCAAATCTTTAAGAAATATCTAGGAGTGGCTTTGCTCCTGCTGGCTCCACTTGATGGAGAAATGGCGAGTGCGCAATCTGTCACAGAGGAATGCGCTTCTTCGGTGTTGGCTGTGAAAGGCGTGTCGCAGCAATTGGCAGTCCTTCGTGCCAAAGAGGTGAGTGATGTCTCTTATCGGCTCACGTTTGATTTGAAAAGTGACAAAAAACTCTTGGTGCCAGGTAAGGTAATCGTTGCTTTCGATTATCATCCACAGGCTACTTCAGATAGTTTGTTCCTTGATTTCCAAGGTCATCAGTTGGCACCTTCTTGCTTGGTAAATGGTATCAACCATTATCTCATTGCCGACAAGAAAATAGGCAATCGAATGGTAGACTATTGGCATTGGCATGATGAGCATGTGGCGATACCACGCAGTTGGCTTGTGGAGGGTAGAAACACGATAGAGGTAGAGTTCTTCTGTGGAAATTCACCCCTCAATCGCCACGACGATTATCTGTATACCTTGTTTGTGCCCGATCATGCTCGTGCAGCTTTTCCATGTTTTGACCAACCCGACTTGAAGGCACGTTTCTCATTGGAGCTGACCTTGCCATCGGACTGGAAGGCAATATCAACGGGCAGTATTCTCAAGGATTCCTTGCTTGTTGGTGGCGAGAAACGTATGTTGACCTTTGCAGAGACCAAGCCTCTGCCTACATATCTGTTCTCTTTTACAGCCGGTAAGTTTGAGGAGAAAACTGTCGAGAGAGACGGGCGCCCCCTTTCTTGCCTCTATCGGGAAACTGATTCTGCCAAGGTGGCTCAGCTCGATGAAGTGATGGACGAGGTGGCACTTTCGCTCAGGTGGATGGAGAACTATACGGGCATCAAGTATCCTTTCGAGAAATATGGCTTTGTGATGATTCCTAGTTATCAGTTTGGAGGCATGGAACATCCTGGAGCTATCCAATTCAATGACCGCACCGTGTTCTTGGGCAAGAATCCAACGCTCGATGATCGTTTGCATCGTCTGGAGCTTTTGGCACATGAGACTGCCCACATGTGGTTTGGTGATTTGGTCACCATGCGTTGGTTCAACGATGTTTGGACCAAGGAGGTCTTCGCCAACTATTTGGCTTCGAAGGTGGCTCGTGAGCAATTCCCCCACATCAACCATGACCTCAATTTCTTGAAATCCTATCAGATAGCGGCACTCTCCACCGATAGAACAGAGGGAACGCATCCGATTCAGCAACCTTTGGAAAATCTCAATTTGGCAGGCCTTCTCTATGGCAACATCATCTACGATAAGGCACCGGTGATGATGCGCAAGTTGGAACAACAGATGGGCAGCAAAGCCTTTCGCAAGGGATTGCAAACCTATCTGCATACCTATGCTTATGGCAATGCGACATGGGATGGACTCATCGACATTCTCGACAAAACCAACCCTGAGGCTCACCTCAAGCATTTTAGCGAAGTGTGGGTGAAGCAGAAGGGAATGCCTACCATCACGATGCAGGAAAAAGGCGACAAAATCATCATTCGACAGCACGATGAATATGGCAGAGGCATCTTCTGGCCTCAGTCTTTCCAGATAGGTGCCCAAGTTAAGGGACGGCTGTATGTGGAAAACGTAAATATGCAAGATTCCGTCGTCACTCTCTCCAAAAGTGCTATTATGAAACGATGGAAGGTTTATCCTGCCAATCTAATTCCAAATATAGACGGCAAGGGATATGGGCGTTTTGTCTTCCATACCATCCCAAGGTGGACTAGCCTTCCTGATGTCAATCGCCTGGCTGTCCTCATGACGCTCTATGAGAATTACTGGATGGGAAACGTAAGTGCTGAGGCTCTTTTCTCTTCGATGTATCATGGGCTAGCAAAGGAAAGAAATCCTTTGGTGGCATCGGCTTGCAGTGGTTATCTCTCTACCATCGTGAGAAATATGGATGTAGACGAAAGATTGGTATGCGAGAAACAACTCTTTGACTTGAGTCGCAAGCATGCCATGCCTGCCGTACGCCAACTACTCTTGAAGCGTCTCTACGGCACAGCTCATTCGCCAGAGGTGGTAGATAGCCTGTATGCGATATGGAAGGGGCAGACCGAAAGTCTGCTCAATGAGCGTGACTATATGGCGATGGCTTATCATCTTGCCATCATGCGTCCGCAGCAATGGCAGCAGATTGTAGACGAGCAGATGCAACGTCTTACTAGCGAAGACCGCAAAAGTGAATTCCAATTTGTGAGTCGTGCTTGCAACCCTGACGTTGCTGTGCAGGATACCCTGTTCGAGGAACTGAAACAAAGGGAAAATCGTCGCACCGAGCCTTGGGCTTCAGCCATTTTGGCTCTCTTAAACGATGAGACCCGAGAGCCACGCAACAACAAGTACGTGCTCACAGGTCTGGATATGTTGCAAGAGGTGCAGCGCACTGGCGACATCTTCTTCCCAGGTTATTGGGTGAATGCCTTGCTTGGCGATCATCGAAGCCAAGAGGCGAAGACCATCGTCGAGAATTTTGTGAAGTCTCATCCTGATTACCCTCAGAAATTGAAGAACAAGCTCATGGAAGCCGCCTTCTCCTTGGGGGTAAAATAAGGTGGCGTCTCTAGTGTTTGATGAACTAGTTTATAACGACAAAAAGCCGGCTATCTAGATGGATAGCCGGCTTTTTGTCGTTATATCTTTCGATGGATATTAATAGTTCTGAGCCTCAATCTGGAAGTAGCTCTGTGGGTGGTTGCAAACTGGGCAAACCTCTGGAGCCTGCTTGCCTACGCAGATATGACCGCAGTTGGCGCACTGCCAGATGCAATCGCCGTCGCGAGAGAAGACGAGCTTGTCCTGTACGTTCTTCAAAAGCTTGCGATAACGTTCCTCATGGTGCTTCTCAATCTCGGCTACCATCTCAAATTTGATGGCAATCTCCTCGAAGCCTTCTTCTCGAGCCTCTTTAGCCATGCGTGGGTACATCTCTGTCCACTCGTCGTGCTCGCCATTGGCAGCTGCCTCTAGGTTCTTCTCGGTATCTTGGATGGCGCCACCCTCCAAGTACTTGAACCACATCTTGGCATGCTCTTTTTCGTTGGCAGCTGTCTCTTCGAAGATGTTGGCTATCTGAACATAACCGTCCTTCTTCGCCTTGCTAGCGAAATATGTATACTTGTTGCGTGCCTGTGACTCACCTGCAAACGCTTCCTGTAAATTCTTCTCCGTCTTTGTTCCTTTTAGTTCCTTCATAATGTTATTGCTTTTAAGTTAATATTCTTATTTTCTTATCCTTTGCAAAGATATTGAAATTATTCCAAACTTGCAAGCTTTTATGGCTTTATTTTCCTGTTTTCAGTCTATTTAGACAGAATAAAGCTAAGCCAAGCATGGCTATTCCGCTCACCCATGAGATGATGGCACTGGTCACGATGCCTAGCGACTGGGTGAAACCTGCCACGATGAAGGTTAGGAATGCCACGGTTGCCACGGTTAGGGCGTATGGCAACTGGGAGGAAACATGGTGCACGTGCTTGCACTCGGCTCCGGCACTCGCCATGATGGTGGTGTCGCTGATGGGCGAGATATGGTCGCCGCATACCGCACCTGCCATACATGCCGATATGGAGATGATGCGCAGTGGAGCAGCTGAAGGGAACACGGCGATGCAGATAGGTATCAGGATACCGAACGTTCCCCAGGATGTGCCCGTGGCAAAGGCGAGGAAGGCTGCCACCACAAAGATGATGGCTGGCAAGAACATCTGTAGCCCGGCCGCACTGCTGGCTACTACGCTCGATACATACTCGGCTGCGCCCAGCGAGTCGGTCATGCTCTTCAGCGTCCAGGCAAGTGTCAGTATCAAAATGGCTGGCACCATCGCCTCGAAGCCTTTGATGAGACTACTCATGGCTTCATCGAATGGCAGGGTGCGCTTCACGGTGAACATCACGATTGTGAGTATCAGGGCGGCGAGCGAGCCGAGTACCAAGCCGATGGATGCGTTGCTGGCAGCGAATGCCTCCACAAAGTCTTGATAGTTGGTATTGCTGGCATCAAAATATCCTCCAGAGTATACCATGCCCAACATGCAGAATACGATGAGCAGTAATATCGGAATCACGAGGTCGGCTACCGAACCTTTGTTCGTCCGTTCTTCCTCTTGCTTGGCTCCTACGCCGTGCTCTACGATGTGGAGTTTGGTGTCGCTCACCTCGTCGAGTCTTCCACCGTTGGTGCGCTCGTACCATTCTTTCAGACGGGCATCATACTTGCTCATTGCCTTGAAATCGAAGCCGAAAAAAACAATGCCAAACATGAAGATGATGGTGAAGAAGGCATAGAAATTGAAAGGTATCGCCTTGCAGAAGAGAGCGAGTCCGTTTTCGCCTCCAGATACGAATCCCGATACGGCTGCCGCCCAGCTGGATATAGGGGAGATGATGCACACTGGTGCGGCTGTGGAGTCGATGAGATAAGCCAGTTTCTCCTTGGTCACGCCGTTGCGCACAGCGATAGGACGCATCACAGACCCCACGGTGAGGCAGTTGAAATAGTCGTCGATGAAGATGAGGATGCCCAGCAGAATAGTAGCCACTTGTACGCCCACTTTCGACTTGACATGCTGGGATGCCCAGCGACCGAACGCTGCCGAGCCTCCCGCCTTGTTCATCAGGGATACGATGCTGCCGAGTACTACCAAGAATACGAGGATGCCCACGTTCCATGGGTCGGAGAGACAGTGTATCATGCCGTAACCCTTGGCATCGTCGCCAGTGCCTACGGTGTGGTTGGTGAGGTGGATGAGAAAACCCTCGAATCCTGTGCCCATCGACACGCAGTAGAGTATGGCACCAAGGATGATGCCGATGAATAGGGATGAATATACCTCCTTGGTCTTTAGTGCCAGGGCGATGGCGACGATAGGAGGAAGCAGCGACCATGCGGTGCCTATCAAGTTGTAATCCATATATATATATTGTGTATTGCTTTCTTTAGAGTTCTATCTTTGTTCTGATGTCTTCTGACGATGCGCCTATCAGCAGCAACTTCTTGCCTGGGGCTTCGACGAAGGATTGCCTCTGCTCGTCCCAGTAAGATAGGTCGCGCTTGTTGATGTAGAGCTTTACTTCCTTGGTGGTTCCTGCCGCTATCGACACGCGGTCGAAGCCGCAGAGTTTCTTCTTTGGCATCTCCACTTTGCTGTCTGGGAAAGTGGCGTAGACTTGTACCACCTCGTCGCCATCTCTTTCTCCATCGTTCTTCACCTTCAGTGAAATCCAATAGCCGTTCTTGGCTTTCTTGTATACTTTGGCGTCGGTATAGCTGAAATGGGTATAACTGAGTCCATAGCCGAAAGGATAGAGAGGCTCTTTCTCCTGGTACATATAAGTCCTGCCGTGTCGGATGTCATAATCCATCATGTGGGGCAGGTCCAGAATGTCCTTCACCCAAGTCTGGGTGGTTCTGCCGGCTGGGTTTGCCTTGCCCAATAGTACGTCGGAGAGGGCGGTACCCTGTTCTTCGCTGCAATGGGTGAGGTGGAGGATGGCTGGCAGGTGCTCATTGCTCCAGTTGATGGCGTATGGGAAACTGCTCACCAATATCAAGGCTGTATTGGGATTGATAGCGTGGAGTTGGCGCAGCAAGTCTTCGTCTGGCAACTGCAACGACTTCCTGTCTACCGCCTCTCTGCCATCGCTAGGAACAGGACAGAAAAACCAGTCGGCTTTTGTTCCGTATGGATGGTTGCCAGTGCAAACCAATACAACGTCGGCTTCCTTTGCCAGCAACTCAGCCTTGCCGCAAGTGTTGTCCTTGGCATAGAGCACTTCGATGCCTGTGCCCTTGAGGGCTTTGCGCAAGCCTTCGAGGATGGTCACGGCGTGAGGGGCTGTTCCGCTGTACCAGTCGTATACGATCTGGTCGGCATAAGGTCCGATGAGGGCTATCTTCTTAATTTTGTTCAGGTCGAGTGGCAGTAGCCCGTTGTTCTTGAGCAGCACTATCGACTTGGTGGTGATTTCCCTCGCTAGTTGTCTTGTTTCCGGTGTATCGAAAGGTGGCGTTAACGTAGAGTCTTGACCTATACTATTGTATGGGTTCTTGGAATCCTTGCCATCCAAAAGTCCTAGTTTGAGGGCTACGAATAGGTTTCCCTTGATGGCTTCATCGATGTCTTTCTCAGTGAGGAGTCCTTCTTTCAAGGCCTCCTCTATGTAGGGTTTGTATTGGTCGAGAAACTGACCAACCGAAGCTTTTACAACGGCTGCCGCTCCTTCCTTCAAGTTGGGATAGGCATGATGGGCGGCCACCAATAGTTTCAGCGCACCACCATCCGTGCAGATGATGCCATTGTTGCCCCATTGTTGGCGAGCAATTGCTTTCAGGCAAGGATTCACGCACATCGTGATGCCGTTCCATGCGTTGTAGGAAGCCATGAAGGCACGGCTGCCTCCCTCGGTGATTCCTTTGTAGAAAGGATAGGAATAATATTCCCTGAAGAGTCGGTTGTCGAAATTGCTGGAAGAGGAGTCGCGTCCGTCTTCGTTGCTGTTGGCGAGGAAATGTTTCATGAGTGATGCCGCTTTCCAGTATCTAGGGTTGTCGCCCTGTATGCCTTTTACCATGGCTACGGTCAGTTCTCCAGTGAGATATGGATCTTCGCCATAACTTTCCTCTGTCCTTCCCCAGCGAGGATCTCGGGCAAGGTCGGCGTTGGGGGCGTAGATGACCAGTCCCTGTCGCTTGCTCTTCTGGGTATTGAAATAGTATCTGGCTTCTTCTGCCATCTGGTTGCCCACCTTGCGGATGGAAGTCCTATCCCATGTCTCGCCAAGTCCGTAAGCCTGTGGAAAGATGGTGGTGAATCGGTCGTCGCTCACCTCTTTGCCGTCCACCTTCTTCTTTCCGTTCATGGCGGCAGGTCCCCCCAGTGCCAGTCCGTGCAGTCCTTCCTGACTTCCGCATCTTGGAATGCCTAGTCTTGGTACCCCCAGGTTGGTAGAGAGCAGGTTGATTTTCTCCTCTAGCGTGAGTTCGTGCAGGAGGAGTTCGATGCGTTTGACATCCGAGAACTTGGTGTTCTGGAAATCAAACGAAGTAGCCTTCATTGTACTGTTAGTGGCAATGAGTAGGCAGATGATACATAGAATTTTCTTCATATTGTGGTTCCTTTCTTGATATCTGCAATTATTTATTATGCAAAGTTACACTTTTTGTTTGAAAAGAACGTCTAAAAAGGCAAAAAATAGTTGTATGATGCTATTGTATTTTTCCTTAATCCTTGAAGATGCCCTTGCTGAATCGTTGCATCACGACGGCGCAAGAGGC
>ERZ808270.368-NODE-368-length-27266-cov-4.792290_pt1 | contig 27266 bp, 23 predicted proteins | sample MGYA00521082_ERZ808270 | MGnify/ENA primary metagenome ERZ808270 (study PRJEB31516, sample SAMN03275594) | gut metagenome | biome: mammalia-associated habitat; material: feces | host: Papio cynocephalus | place: Kenya | collected 2012-07-27 ... | reverse complement strand
TTCCCCTTCGGGCTTTTCTTGCCGAGCTGCCGCTTCAAGGCAGCTTCGGCAGCTTAGCTGTCCGCGAAGCGGACTGAAGAGGTCAATTATGCCTTCGTCAAGCCTTCCCCTCTTGCCTGCATAAAATTTTGCTTACAAAATTTTCTTCGGCAAAAAAGGGGATTTCCTCCTTCGTCAAGCCTTCCCCTTGGGGGGGAAGGTGGACAAAGCAAAGCTTTGAACGAATGAGGGGCAGCTACATTAACTTTACCAAAAATTTTCAAACAAAGGGGCTGTTGCATTTACAATGAATAAGCTTTCAAGCAATCAAACAGCCTTATTCTCGGCTTCCCCCCTTTGGGGAAGCTGTCCGCGAAGCGGACTGAAGAGGACAATCTCCCCCCATTTTCCCCGATTTTTCAAGAAAGAAATAAAAATTTTAAGAAAATTCCGTTTTCTCGACATACGTCCGCCCGCAGAAAACTTGCGCAAAAATTTTCTTTGTGTTATAATATTTTTGGCGGAACACCCCGGCACCGCGGATACGCTGCCCGCACCGCAAAGCCGAAAAAACATTGTTCCTGAGAGGTATAATGATGAAGAAAAAATTTTTAACCCCCGTAATCGCCGCACTGGCATTGTCCTGCGTCACCTCCGTCTTTTCCGCTTGCGAAAAAACGGGCGGCGGAAACGCCCCGCAACAAAACGCGGAAATCCACGAAATTTACACTTCTTATGTAACCAACGCGGAAGAAAACGGAGAAACTCCCCTCTCGTACGAAGAATGGCTGGCGATCATCAAAGGCGAAAAGGGCGGCATAAGCGATAAAGCAGACGGCGACAATACAGGCGCAACAGAAAAATCCGCATACGAAATCTGGCTGGATAACGGACATACCGGCACCGAACAGGATTTTCTTAACTGGCTGAAATCCGATGGCAGCGCCAACACAGACGATAATACGCAAATATTTGAGTTTTACCCGCTTGACGACGGCACTTACAGCGTATCCGTCGGCAAAGCAACACAAATGAACAACATAAACCTTCCCGCCGCGTAAAAAGGAAACCCCGTAACCGCCATCAGCGAAAAAGGATTTGATAAGTGCGAAAATCTTATAAGCATAACTCTCCCCGACAGCATAACTTCCATCGGCACTTACGCGTTCTATAAATGTAGCAAACTTACAAATATAACAATCCCCGACAGCGTTACTTCTATCGGCTGTTCCGCGTTCGAAAGTTGCAGCAGTCTTACAAGCATTACGATACCGAATTCCGTTACTTCTATCGGCAATTCCGCGTTCACAAAGTGCCGCATGCTTACGACCATAACAATCCCGAACAGCGTTACTTCTATCGGCAATTACACGTTCAAAGAGTGCAGCGGTCTTACAAGCATTACGCTGCCAGAAGGCGTTACCTCTATCGGCGATTCCGCATTCTATAATTGCAGCAGTCTTACAAGCATTACGATACCGAATTCCGTTACTTCTATCGGCAGTTACGCGTTCGAAGGGTGCAGCAAGCTTACAAGCATTACGATACCGAAGTCCGTTACTTCTATCGGCAGTGGTGCGTTCGAGCAATGCAGCGCGCTTACATACAACGTAAAAGAAAACTTACGCTATCTCGGAAACTCAAACAATCCTTATCTCTATTTGGCAGGCACTCCGAGCACAACCATAACCGAGGCGAAAATCAATAAAAATTGCCGATTTATCGGTTCGGATGCATTCAGAAATTGCAGCAGCCTTACAAACATAACAATTCCCGACAGCATTACTTCTATCGGCAGTTACGCGTTCATGTATTGTACCAGTCTCGCAAACATAACGATTCCGGATAGAGTAACTTATATCGGAAATTCTGCGTTCGCGTATTGTTACGATCTCGCAAACATAACGATTCCGGATAGAGTAACTTATATCGGCTATTATACGTTCGTCGGTTGCCGCATGCTTACGACCATAACAATCCCGAACAGCGTTACTTCTATCGAAAATTCAGCCTTTTCTTATTGCGACAGTCTTACAAGCGTCTATTATAAAGGGAGTGAAAGCGACTGGAATAAAATGAATATAGATGGTTATAATAACGAAAAATTAATAAACGCAACCCGTTATTATTATAGCGCAACGAAGCCCGCCGCAAGCGGAAACTTCTGGCACTACAATTCTGACGGCGAAATCGAAACGTGGTAAAACATTAACAGAAGAGCCATACCGAAAACACATTTATTACAAGCACAAAAATCGCCCGCGGGGAACGTTCCACTCCCCGCGGGCTACTTTTACTTCCTTATTTTCGGCTTCCCCTTTCGGGCTTCTCTTGCCGAGCTGCCTTATTCTTGGCTTCCCCTCAGGGGGAAGCTGTCAACGTAGTTGACTGATGAGGGGCAGTTACATAAACTTTACCAAAAATTTTCAAACAAAGGGGCTTCCTTATTCTTAGCTTCCCCTTCGGGGGGGCCCCGCCGCATAGCGGGGGTGGAGAGGACATATCCCCGCCTGCTTTACATCAGATTAAAAAACGCTTTGTCGCTGGCAAGCAGTTTCTCATCCAGTTGCCACACGCCGTTTACCTTAATCAGCCCGAATTCGCACTCTTTCGCCGTTTCAAAAACGTCGTTGCCGTCGTAGCCGATAAACTTTTCGCCCAGCACTTCCAGGGCGTCTTTCGCGTCTTTCGTAAACGTGGAAGTCGTTACGAAAATACCGCGGCAATTCCGCTTGCCGTCCCGCATCTGGCGGCACGTCGCCGCGCCCACAAACTGCTGCACCAGCGTTTCCCCTATCATCCACTTTTCGGCAAACCCCTTCGTCGGGTCCCAGTTCTTCGCCTGTATGTAGATGGTTTCGCGGAAGCCGAATCTGTCCGTCAGCTCTATTTCGCCGTCGATTCCGCCGTCGTTTTTGCCGCCCGAAATGCGAAGCCCCTCCAGCCGTCTGCCGCTTTTCAGCGAATACCGCTCCAGCAGATACACCGAATAATACTCGAAATATTCGCCCGAAAGCGCGCGCAATCTCTTCAGAAATTCCTCTTTCAGTTTCTCGTCCGCCGTGCGGGGAGAAACGGCGCTTTGCGCTGTGCGGGAGGAAGTTTCGCGGGACTGTGCCGTACGTGTCCCCGCGGAGCGCGTTTGCGGCTGCGCCGTACGGGAAGAAGTTTCGCGCGGCTGCGCCGTGCGCGCCCCCGCAGGAGCCTGCGCTTTCTGCGTGCTCTGTTTATTCTGCTCGTTTTGCGTGTTCTGCGTATTTTGCGCCGTGGTTTTCGGCGAAGTCTGCGCGGCTTGCAACGGCTTTGCCGCCTCTTTCGCTTCCGCGGGCTTTTCCGCAATTTTTTCTTCCGTCGGCTTTTCTTCGGCTGCCGGCTCTGCTTTCGGCTCCGTTATCCGTTCCGCTTTCGCAGCCGGGGCGGCTTCCGCTTTCGGCGCGGCTTTTTCCTCTTTTTTCGCGTTGGCGGCGTTGCCGAGGAACACGAAATCGGTCAGCCACAAATCTTTGAACGCGTCCTTTTTCGCGGGCGTTTTTTCCGCTTTTGCAGGGGCTTTCTCCTCTTTCTTTTCCGCCGCTTTCACGGGGGCAGAGGCGGCTTCAACAGGTTTTTTCGCCGCTTTTTCGGGAGCTTCTCCTGCCGCTTTTTCGGGAGCTTCTCCTGCTGCTTTTTCGGGCGCTTTTCCTGCTGCTTTTTCGGGCGCTTTTTCTTCCGCTACGGGTGCGGGCGCAATCGAATCCGCAGGGGCGGGCGCGGGTTCGGCGGCTTTTGCCGCGGGTTTTCTGCCGCGCTTTTTCGGCAGCGGTTTTTCTTCCGTTTTTGCCTCGGCTTTTGCTTCGGCTTTTACTTCGGATTCCGTCCCCGAAGTCGGTTCCGCCGCCCGCGTTTCAGCCGTTTCTGCGGCGGTTTTCTTCGTGCGTTTTCTGCCCAGCGCTTCCGCTTTCGCCACGGCTTTTTCCACCGCTTTTTTCAGCGATTCTTCTATCGCCGTACGTTTTTCCTCTTCCTTTTCCTGCACCGCTTCCAACGTCTTTTCGGCTTTGCCTGCGGCGGGTTTTCTGCCGCGCTTTTTCTTTTCCGCCGTCGCCCCGGCAGGCTTTTCGGCAGGCTTTTCCGCAGACTTTTCCGCAGGTTTTTCCGCGGGATTTCCTGCGGGATTTCCTGCGGGTTTTTCCGCCGTTTTTTCTTCCGCGGCGGCTTTCAGCGAGCACAGATTCGTGGCTTTATCGAACAGCACTTCGCCCGTCTCTTCCATCAGCGAAAAATTCGAACCGAATTTGCCTTTGATATCGGGGATATCCGCGTTTTCTTCGGGGTATTTCGCCGTGTATTCTTTCACGGCTTCTTCTAAAAGTTCGTTCCACTTATACGGCTTTTTTTCCAGCAAAGCGCGCAGAATTTCTTTCTGCCGTTTCGCTTTCGCCGCCCGCGTAACCGGCTTTGCCGCGCCCGCGCCTTTGCCGCTTTTTTCCGCGGCGGGTTCCGTTTCGTTCATTGTTAATTGTTGTTCCATTGAAAAATATGTCCTTTGAAATATGTATTTTTATTCGCGAAAATCCCCTTTGAAATCGTCGCGATACAAGCGGTAAAATTCCGTAAAGCACGGATAATCCCGCTCCGTTTTGCCCGATAAATAGGCTTTTAACAGGCGTAAAGCGCGTAATTCCGCGTCATTTTTGCTTGTTTTTGCCTCGTTTTTCTCAAAAAAATCGCCGTTTTTAAGCGTTTTTTCTGCATTTTTTGCCCCGAAATCAACGTTTTTTTGCGTATTTTCGTACGAAATTCCGCTGATTTTACGCAAAAAATCGTATGTTTTCACGCTTGCGCGCACCGGATTTCCGCCTGCGCCGCCCGCCGCCGCGCCGCATTTTCCGCACAGAAATCTGCCGCCCGAAAAATCGAAATAGCAAACCGATTTTTCCGCGCCCGCACACGAAACCGCGCCGGATTCCGCGCCCGCGCTTTTTTCGATTTCGTTGCCGCATGCGCCGCAGCCGTCAAGGTCTATCATATACCCCGCCTCGAAAAGGGCGGTGAGCAGAAACGAACAGAGCGCCTCGGCGGGCGTTTCGTTTTCTTCGCCGTAGGCAAGCGAACGGAGCGCCTGCGCCGCGGCAATGAAAAGCGCCTCGTTTTCCGAGCCCTCCGCCGAAAGCTCGTCCGCGATTTCCGCCACCGAACACGCGGCGTAGTAACGCGTGATATCCGTGCGCAACGGGAAAAATCCGTCGTGCTGATAAGCGGACGTAACCGTGTTTCTGCCGTTTTTTTCCGCCAGAACGTATTCGCAGAAAGAAAACGGCTGCGCGGCGAACGCGAGGCGCGCGCCCGATTTTTTTACGCCTTTGATGCCCGCGGTGAGTTTGCCCGCCGACGGCGTTAACAGCGTTAAAATTTTGTCCGCGTCCTTATAATCGGCAGCGCGGAGCACGATCGCGTCCGTTTTGATTTCCATTTTTTCCTGCGCTTTTACGGCGTTTACGGCTTTAAATTTTTATCCGTCAGTTCGCGGTACAGCATGTAATAGCTTACGCCGCCCGTTTTTTCGAACAGCTCCCACGCGAGCTTCGCCGCCTTGGTTTCTCCGTTTTCCTTTCTCATCGTTCCGCCCTCCTGTTATCCACAGAATGAGCGGATTGCCGCGCTTTTATTCGCTTACAGCATCTGCGGCTTTTCGTAACCGAATTCTTTCATCAGATTCGGGCGGTCGCGCCAGTCCTCTTTTACTTTTACGTACGTGGTGAGGAACACTTTGCTTTGCAGAAACTTTTCCATATCCTGCCGCGCGAACGAGGAAACTTCTTTGATAGCCCTGCCCTGTTTGCCGATTAAAATCGCTTTGTGCGCCTGCTTTTCGCACACGATATCGAGGTTGATATCGTATACGCCGTTTTCGTTGCGCGTAAACGTGTTGATAACGACAGCGACGCCGTGCGGGATTTCCTGATCGAATTTCAGCAGGATTTTTTCGCGCATGATTTCCGCTATCATGAATTTTTCGCTGCGGTCGGATACGATTTCCTCTTCGAATACCTTGCCGCCCTCCGGCAGAAGATTGACGAGAAATTCTTTCAGCGCGCGCACGTTTCTGCCTTTTCGCGCCGATACGGGGAACACGTCCGTGCCCTCCAGCTTTTCCGCGAACAGCGCGAGATCGCCGGGGATTTTTTCCTTGGGCATGATGTCCGTTTTCGTATACGCCACGACGAACGGAGTATCGGTTTTTTCCGCCTGCGCGCGATACTTCCGCATCAGCGAAAAATCTTCCTCGCTTAATTTTTCGTGCCCGTCCACGACGAATAAAATCGCGTCTACGTCCTTCGAACTTTCTTCCGTGGTGCGCATCATGACGTCGGTGAGCGCGTTGCGCGCCTTATAGATACCGGGGGTATCCACAAACACGATCTGGCTGTCCTTTTCCGTCAGCACCCCCAGAATTCTGTCCCGCGTGGTTTGCGGGCGCGGGGATACGATGGATACTTTCTCCCCCACCATCACGTTGATGAGCGTGCTTTTTCCTGCGTTGGCTTTGCCTATCACCGCTACGTAACCGCTTCTCATAGCCGCTGTATTTCTCTCCTTATGTGTTCCGCTTACGCTTCGCGCGTAATGCCCATGCCGCCTAAAATTTCTTCTTCCTTGCCGCGCATTTCCGCCTTGTCCGCCTCTTCGATATGATCGTAGCCGAGGCAGTGCAATATGCCGTGCACGATAAGATAATTCAGCTCGCGGTAGTACGAATGCCCGTATTCTTCCGCCTGCTCTTTCGCGCGTTTCACGCACACCGCCAGCGAACCGATGACGAGAGCGCCGTCCTCGTCCAGCTCGAACGGGTGTTCCGCTTTTTTAATCGGCTTCCCCTTGACGGATTCCAGCTCCGGAAAAGAAAGCACGTCGGTGATTTTATCCACGCCGCGCATTTCCGCGTTGAGGCGGCGGATTTCTTCCTCGCCGACGAACTCGCACTCGATTTTCAACGGCACGTCCGTCTGCACGAAACGCGAAAGCGCCTCTTCGATTTTCGCCGCGTTTTCCGCGTCGATGACGTCCGCTTCGTTTTCGCCGAACGCTTCCAGAATAAACTTCTTGCCTTTCATCGCTTAATCGCCCTCTTTTTTGCCGTAGTGTATGGACGGATAATCCACCCGCTTGTGATATACGCCCGTGAGCGCGTTAACCAGCGTGAGCCGAAGCAGCGTGAGATCCGCCATGGTGATGTCGCATTCGGCGAACTGTTCCTGATTCATGCGCTCTTCGATGAGCCGGCGCACGCGCTTTTCCACTTCCTCCGGCGTTTTGTTGGGCAGAGAACGGGTGGCGGCTTCCGACGCGTCCGCAACCATGATGATCGCCGCGATTTTGCTTTGCGGCTTGGGACCCGTATACGAGAAATCTTCCTTGTTTACTTCGCCGCCGTACATTTTCTGCGCCTTGGCGTAAAAATAGCCGATTGCCAGCGTGCCGTGATGCTGCAGCGCCACGTCCGCGAAAAATTCGGGCAGGTGGTTGGAAAGAATCAGATCGTGCCCGTCGGTGGTGTGCGAACGGATGATATCCGCCGAAAGTTCGGGCGTGAGTTCGTCGTGCAGGTTGTACTCGCCCTGATTTTCGGTGAAATATTCGGGGTGGTGCAGTTTGCCTACGTCGTGATACAGCGCGGCGGCGCGGGCAAGTTCCGCGTCTTCGCCCAGCGCGACGGCACATTCTTCCGCCAGCTGAGATACCACAGCGGAGTGATTGTACGTGCCCGGCGCTTCCTCTTTGAGCTTTTTGAGCAGCGGAGAATCCAGCGAAGTGAGTTCGCGCAGGCGGAACACCGTAAGCACGGAGAACATGGATTCGAACAGCGGCAGAAAAAGCAGGAACAGCACCGCCGAGGAGATGCCGCCGATGAAGCCGTAGCCGAGGTTGATCCAGATATTGCGCGCCGCGCCCGTCTGTTCGAACGAGCTGCCGCCCGAAGCCATGGAAGAAATTTCAAGCAGGAACACGATGAAATCCATCGGCGCCGCGATGAGAAGCCCCACGAGCACCACGCGGAGGCGGGTGCGCAGTCTGTTTGCCGCGAAAATGGCGATCATGCCGCCGGTAAAGGCGATCATCAGCGCCGAATAGATGCTTTGCGCGGACGGCGTTACCGTGGAGAAGTTATCGAAAATAAACAGCAGCAGCGCGTTGACGATATTCATGAACATGGCGCTGCGCCTGCCGAGAAGAATAAACGTGAGCAGCGCGCAAAGCGCCACGGGGCGCGCGTACACGTTGAGCCATTTGCCCGTGAGCACGCACAGAATAAAGCTTAAATCGAGAATGACGAACACGAGCATGATGCTCTTGCCCTCGTACAGCACCGACCGCTCTTCGAAGAAAAAGTAGAAATACGTGATGAATACGAGCAGCATCACGCAAAAACCGATGTAGATATAGTTTGCCTTATTTTCTTCCAGCGTCTGCTTTATGTTGCCGAGGCTGCCGCCCATGAGCAGCGTTGCCACGACGATAAGCAGAATGAATAAATTGAGAAGGAACAGCAACGCGCTGCTCCATACGTCGCGCTTCGTCCAACGCCGCATTTTCGATACGTCCGGATTCATTTCACGTTTTCTCCTTTGTGCCGCCCGTCCGATTCGGGCTGCGTTTCCCCGCGCGCCGCGGATAAAGCGGAGCGCCTTTTTTCTTCGCGTTCGCGCGCAAGCTCCTCTTCGCGCTCCTCGTCTTTTTCGTAAGCCTTCACGATGCGCATGACAAGCGGATGGCGCACCACGTCTTTATCGGAAAGCATGCACACCTGCACGCCGTCTACGTCTTTGAGAATTTTCGCTGCGTGGGTAAGTCCGCAGGATTTGCCGCGCGGCAGATCTACCTGCGTTGCGTCGCCCGTTACCACCGCCTTGCTGCCCTCGCCCATGCGCGTTAAAAACATTTTCATCTGTTCGCGCGTGGTGTTCTGCGCTTCGTCTAAGATAATGAACGCCGAAGAAAGAGTTCTGCCGCGCATGTACGCAAGCGGCGCCACTTCGATTACGCCGCGTTCCATCAGTTTTTCGTACTGTTCGGCGCCGAACATTTCCTGCAGAGCGTCGTATAAGGGGCGAAGATACGGATCGACTTTTTCCTGCAGATCGCCGGGCAGGAAGCCAAGATTTTCGCCCGCTTCCACCGCGGGGCGGGTGAGAATGATTTTTTCCGCCTTTTTCGCTTTGAAAGCCGCCACCGCTTTGGCGACGGCGAGATACGTTTTGCCCGTGCCCGCGGGACCGATGCCGAATACGACGGAATTTTTATCGATGGCTTCGGCGTAACGCTTCTGCCCCAGCGTTTTGCACTTGATTTTTTTGCCCGTGGCGGTGGTTGCAACAACGCCGTCGAACAGTTTTTCGGTTTCTTCCGATTCGCCCGATTTTGCCGTTTCGATACAGTACAGAATCTGACGTTCGTCGATACGCTCGCCTTTTTCCGCCGCGCCCGCCGCCGCTTTCAGCGCTTTTTCGCACAGGACGGCGTTCTCTTTTTCGCCGCTGATTTTCAAAGTTAAGCCGTCGGCGACGGAAATTTCGACGCCGAGCTCCGCCGAAAGCGTTTTCAGGTTTTCGTCGTAGGCGCCGAGGAGCTCGCAAAGCTTGTCCGCCGAGGAAGCTTCGAAATATACCGTTGTGCGTTTTTCGCTTTTCATTCCGATTGATTTTTCTCCGATGTTGTAAATCGCCGTTTGGTTTGTTTTTATGCCCGACGGCGCCGCTTTGCGGCGGCTTTGCGGATTTTTGTAAGGCGCATATTTTCTTGCAAGGCTAAAAATTGAGCGTTTCGATTGCCGTATAAGCGATTTTTACGAGGTACCTGCCGTTTCCGATTTGTTCCGCGCTTGCCGTTCCGATCAGCAAATCGTCGGTTTTTTCCGTTCCGGCAAGAGTGAACTTCGCGACGGCAAGCGCTTCCGCCTGCGTTTGCGCTTCCGTTTCCGCTTCGTACGTGCAGGCGATTTCCGCGCGGGCGCTGACGGTGATTTTCGTAAATTTTTCGCTTTCGCCCTCGCCCGAACGCAACGAAGCGTACACGAGCGGAGTGCCGGCGACGATTTCCGCGCCCGGCTGCGCCGCACGTTCGCCGCGAAGCACGGTGAGAGAAAGCAGCGTGCCCGCGTGCTTTGCCGTCATGTCGCCCTGTATCGGCTCCGCTTCCGAAAACGGGGAGCGGCGCGCTTCTACGTACAGCACCGTGCCTTTCTTTCGCACGGAAGCATAGCTTGCGCCGTCGAGAGAAAGAATTTTTGCGGAAATTTCTTCCGCCTGCGCGTCGGTAAGACGTGAAAACGCCGTAACGCCGCTTTCACGGACGATTCGCCGCGCCTGCCTGCACAAAGCGCCGTCGCCCGTGTATACCGCGTCGAACACGAAATTATCGGCGAACGCGGTGATGAGAAGAAACGCCGCCGCCCCCGCGAGCAGTCCCGCGCGTTTCTGCAAGGCTTTCAGGCGCGGAAAGACGCCCGTTTCGCCGAGCGATTTCGCTTCGTAACCGCCCCGCTCTGCTTTATTATACCACGTTTTCGGATAAATTGCAAAAACTTTTCGCGCCTGTTTGCCTTTTACATCGAAGGTTACGGCGTCTTTTTCGGTTTTTTTTACGTTGTACAGGTCGATTTTTGCGTTTTTCAGGCGCGTTAAGGCGATTTCCGCATTTTTGCCGCGAAGCTGAAATTTTTCGCCGTGCCAGAGTAGCGCCGCGTTCATTTGCCGCCGTCCTTTGCCGCTTGCGCCGTTTTTGCGGGCGCGGCGGCGTTATTTACAGGCGTGCCGGAGGAAAAATATTCCAGCGAAGAAATTCTGCCGAGAAGTTCGAAATCGCCGCTCTGGAACTTGCCGACGGAAAAATTTTCGCCCGTAACTTTCAGCGAGCCGCCGGAAAAGCGCAGCGTTACCGTTTTCTGCGAGAAGCCGTCGAACGATTTTACGCCCTGAAAATATCCGCCGCCGCCCGTGAAAAACAGACATCTGCCTTTCGGCGCCACGTTGCGGAGAAGATTTCCGCCGATTTCGTTGAATAGCCGCATACTCCACCGCCTTGCCCGTTTATGCCTATATATATGCGCGAAAAACGCGGAGTATGCGCGGGAAGAACGCCGAGGCAATAAAGGAAAAACTAATTTTCGGGGGTGGCGAACTGGCTGGTGTAGAGGTTGTAATAATAGCCGTGCTTTTCAAGCAGCGTTTCGTGATTGCCCTGTTCCACCACGTTGCCCTGCTCCATCACGAGGATGACGTCGGCGTTTTTGATGGTGGAAAGACGGTGCGCCACGATAAAGCACGTTCTGCCTTTCATCAGCTTGTCGAACGCGTCGGAAATGCGGCGTTCCGTGCGGGTATCCACCGAGGAAGTGGCTTCGTCGAGAATGAGCATATCGGGCAGGGAAAGCATGATGCGCGCGATGCAAAGCAGCTGCTTCTGCCCCGCCGACAGGTTCACCTCTTCGGTGATGTACGTATCGTAGCCCTGCGGCAGGCGCGAGATGAAGCCGTGCGCGTGGCAGGCTTTCGCCGCGGCGATCATCTCTTCGTCGGTAGCGGATTCGCGACCGATTTTTAAATTTTCGCGCACCGTGCCCGTCTTTAAAAACGTTTCCTGCAACACCATGCCGTAGTGAGAACGGAGAGATTTGCGGTTGACGGTGCGGATTTCCGTGCCGTCGACCATGATTTCGCCTGCGTTGACGTCGTAAAAGCGCATCAACAGGTTGATGAGCGTGGTTTTGCCGCTGCCCGTTCTGCCTACGATTGCCACGCGCTTGCCGCCCTCCGCCGTGAGCGAAAGATTTTCGATGAGTTTCTGCCCCTCGGTGTAGGCGAAGCTGACGTTTTCAAGCCGCACTTTGCCTTCGGTTACGGTGAGATCGCCGAGCGACGAATCGGGCGTTTCTTCCGCTTCGTCCAAAAGTTCGAAAATTCTGCCCGCGCACACGAACGCGCCCGAAAGTTCGGTTACTACCCCGGAGATTTCGTTGAAAGGCTTTGTGTACTGATTTGCATAGGACAGGAATTTGGTGAGTCCGCCCACGGTGAGCGCGCCCGCCGCGGCTGCCGCGCCGGAGCCGCCCTTTGCGATTTGCAGCGCGCCAAACAGCACCACGAGGGCGTACACGGCGTTGTTGACGAACCGGGTAAGCGGATTGACGAGCGACGAGGAAAACGTTGCCGACATTGCCGCGGATTTGTAGGCGGCGTTCTTTTTTTCGAAGTCCGCTTCGTTTTCTTTTTCGTGGCAGAACGCCTGCGCCGTTTTTAAATTGCCCACCGCTTCTTCGGTGAACGATACCTGTTCGCTTCTTGCGAGCGTCTGCGCGCGGAAGTACGAATACGTGCGTTTGGAAATGAAACGCGACGTGAAGATGGAAAGCGGCGTAACGAAGATGACGACGAGCGCTATCTTCCAATTTGTAAGAAGCATCAGGGCGATGGTGCCGCCGATGGTGAGCACGCCCGTGAACAGCTGCGTGAAGCCCATGACGAGCCCGTCCGACACTTCGTCGGCATCGGCTACCACGCGGGAAAGCGTATCGCCGTGGGGGTGAGAATCGAGATATTTCAAGGGCAGGGCGTTGATTTTATCGAACGCCTTGTTTCTGATTTCCTGCACGGTGCGGAACGCGAGGCGGTTGTTGAAAATGCCCACCAGCCATTTGGCGACGAAACCGACGGATATCGCCCCGCCGATTTTGTAAAACACGATTTTCAGTTCTTCGAAATTAACGTTGCCTTTGCCGACGATTAAATCCACGCCGTCGCCGACCAGCACGGGCACGTATAAGGTAGCCGCCACTTCCGCCGCGGCGAACAGAATGACCGCGAGCAGCGAGAACGGATATTTGCCTACGAGCGCAAGGATTCTTTTTAACGTATGCTTCTTCATTTCTGCGCCTCCGTTCCGTACTGGAATTCGTAAATTTCCTTGTATTCCGGGCACGATTTCAAAAGCTCTTCGTGCGTGCCCGCGCCGATGATTTCGCCTTCGTCCAGCACCAGAATTTTATCCGCCGTAATCAGCGACGAGGCGCGCTGGGAAACGATGAACACCGTTTGCTTCTTCTCTTTCTGCCGCGCGCGGATGGCGTTGGAAAGCGCGCGTTCCGTAGCGTAGTCCAGCGCGGACGAGCTGTCGTCCAGAATGAGGACGTCCGCGTCTTTCATGAGGGCGCGGGCAACGCTTAAACGCTGCTTCTGCCCGCCCGAAAGGTTGCCGCCGCCCTGTTCCACCACGGCGTCCAGTCCGCCTTTTTGTTTTACCACGTCGTCTGCCTGCGCGCATCTGAGCGCCGCCCATGCCGCATCGTCGTTCAAAGCGGCTTCTTTATCGCCCCAGGCGAGATTGCTGCGCACCGTGCCTTTGAACAAGACCGCTTTCTGCGGCACGACGGCGATTTTTCCGCGCAGTTCTTCGGGCGCGTACGCCGCTACATTTTTGCCGCCGAGATAGACGCCGCCTTGCGAGACGTCGTAGAAATGCGGCAACAGCGATACGAGCGAAGTTTTGCCGCTGCCCGTGCCACCGATGACGCCCACCGTTTCGCCCTTTTCTACCGTGAACGAAGCGTTTTTGATGGCGGGCGCGGCATTTTCGTTGTATTTCAGCGTAACGTTATCGAACACGATATAGCCGGGCTTATCGGTATGCGCTTCCGCCGCGGATTCGTCGATTTTCTTGAGGTCGCCCTGCATGCCGAGAACGCCTTCGATCCGTTCGCCGCACGCCGCGGCTTTGGTAACCGTAACCACGAGGTTGGCGAATTTGACAAGCTCCACGAGAATCTGCGACATCAGGTTGTACAGCGCGATGACGTTGCCCTGCGAAAGGGAGCCGTTATCCACGCGGATGGCGCCGACTTTCAGAAGGAAAATGACGGCGAGATTGACGAGAACGAACGTAACCGGGTTCATCAGCGCGCCGATGGCGCCCGCCTTTTCTCTGCCTTTCGTTAAGGCGAGGTTTTTTTCGCGGAAATTTTTGCGTTCCTCTTCCTCTTTGCAGAAAGCGCGCACCACGCGCACGCCCGTTAAATTTTCGCGCGCGGCAAGCACCACTTTATCCGATTTTTCCTGCGCTTTTCTGTACAGCGGGGTGGTGATGCCCATGATGAGCGCCACCGCGACGAACAGTGCGGGGATTACCGCCGCAAATACCCATGCGGACGGCGGATCGATTAAAAACGCCGCTATCATCGCGCCGAACACGATTAAAGGCGAACGCAGAAACAGGCGCAGAAACATGTTTACGCCCGTCTGAAACTGCTGCACGTCGCCCGTCATGCGGTTGAGCATGGCGGACGTGCCGAGGCGATCGTAATCTTTATAAGAAAGCGTCTGCAATTTGGAAAACAACGCTTTTCTCAGTTCGTACGAAACGCCGGTAGCCGCTTTTGCCGCGAAATACTGCGCGACGACGGCGCAGCCCAGCCCGATAAGTCCGAGACCGATAAGCAGCAGCGACATTTTTACGATGTACGCCGTGTTTGCATTGTAGCCGCCGCCCGCGAGGGGTTCGCCCAGCCCGACGTCGATGATTTTTGCCACCACGACGGGCACGAGAAGCTCGAACACGGCTTCGAACAATTTGAACAGGGGGGATAAAAAACATTCCTTTTTATACGCCCCGAAATATGGGAATAATTTTTTCATACAGATTTTTTTACTTCTTTGGTTGTATTGTTTTTGACTGATGAGAAAGTTTAATGCGTCTTTTTTCGTCCCCTCTCGTCCTCTCTCGTCCTCTCTCGGCTCGCATACGCTCGCCACTCTCCCCGAAGGGGAAAGCAAGAAAACTGCGGACTTACATTCATTCGTTGCAATGAGAGGTTACGAAACAAGTTACGCCCCTTGATTTTCAGAAATTTTTTGTTAACAATATTCAGAAAATCAAAAATGGACTTTGCATAATATGCTACGCCCCTCATCAGTCGCTTTCAGCGACAGCTTCCCCCCAAGGGGAAGCCTTGAGAATAAGGCTTCACATTTTTGCTGAATTTTCTTCTCAAGAGAAAATGAAGCAAGGGGAAGCCTACGGCAGAAGTTACTCTTCTTCGGGGACGTCTGCGGGAGCGGTCATATCCGTTAAGAAAGTAAGCGCGTCTTCAAGCGCTTCCAGCGTTCTGCCCTCTTCCGTGGAGCTCTTCGATTCGTTTGCGCGGGAAAGGGATACGGCGTGCGAGAATTTCGACGCGGCAAGGCAGAAGAACGGCAACGCAAGGACGAACGCGGCGCCCCCCGCGACGGTGAGCCACACGAACACGGCATCCGCACGGGAAAAGATGTTTGCCGCGAAAACGACGGTGAACACAAGCAGCGCGATTTCTACGGACAACGCGGGAATAAACTTTTTACGCGTTTCGTAAGTGCGTTCTTTCAGCACGGCGCGGCGTTTTTCCGTTTTTTCTTCGAAATCTTTTTTCAACGGCGCGATTTCTTCGGCAAGGCGGGATTTTTCCGTTTCGATTTTTGCCTGCCATTCCTCTTTCAGGATTCCGGCGGTTTCTTCGCCGAACGTTGCCGCGAATTCTTCGTAGCCGTAACCCGCCCATTCGTCGTACAGCGGCTGCAAATCTTCGCCGTAACGCGTTTTCGCGCGCCAGAAGCCGAGCGCCGCGCGCGTATAACAAGGGATTTCCACCAGCGCGGCATCGAATTTTTCCGCCGCTTCTTTCCAGCCGTTACCGTCGGATTCGGCGGTTTCCGCTTTGGCTTTTTCAAGCAGCGCTTCGCCCTCCGCGCACAGCGTTTCCGCCTTTTCTTCCCGCTTCTTCCGTTCTTCCTCGCGTTTTTTTATCAGCGCGGCGGCATCCTCGGCGGAAAGGGCGGCAAGCTCTTCGTCGTCCTCTTCCGGAAATTCGAACAGCACCTCGTCGGCGGCTTCCGCTTCCGTCTCTTCGCCGTCGATTTCGTTTTCGATTTCGTCCTCGATCTCGTCCGTGAGTTCGTCTTTCGTTTCGTCGCCCGTCTTTGCTTTCTTTTCTTCCGCAAGCTCGTCCGTGGCGTCGACGTAGCCGTTCTTCGTCTTTTTCAGGCGGATTCCTCTGCCGTACTCGTCGTCGATGATTCTTTCTTCCATGTTTTCTCTCCTTTGCCCGGAAAACCGGGCGGATTGTTTTTTAATTATGCTTTCTTTCAGAATACGCTGTCGGTATCGATTACCCCGTAACTATTCTGCCATTTGCGGCACTGTTCGAGGGCATAACGGCGTTTTTCGGCGGTATCGAACATCGCAACCACCGTGCTGCCCGAACCCGTCATGGTCAAGCCGATCGGCATCAGCTTCCGCGCCGCTTCCAGCGCGTTTTTTACGTCGGGATTGAGCGCGCAAGCCGCTTCCTGCAAATCGTTTTTCATGAGTCTGCCCAAGCCGTACACGTCGCCTTTCAGAAAACGTTCCGTCGCATCCTGCGTGCGGGGCGGGTATGTTTTTTCAAGTTCGTCGTACTTGCAAAAACACTGCGGCGTGGAAACCGGGGTAAGCGGGCAGATGAGCAGGAAATACATCATGCGCTTATCTTCTTTCCGGAAAAAGGAGAACAGCCCCTTTTTTTCTTTCGCGCGGGAGGGCGGAAGCGGCAAAGACTCGGCGACGTCGCCTCTGCCTTTCATTCTCACCGCGCCGCCGAGATACATCATGCGCGTATCGCTGCCCGTCATGTCGGCGATTTTTAAAATTTTCTCCTCGGTTTCGGGCGTGGTTTCTTTGAGATACAGCTGCCGCATCGCGCGGAGCACGCCCGCCGCGTCCGCCGACGAACTGCCCAGCCCCGCGCCGACGGGGATGACGGAATATACGGTGATTTTCGCGCCGCCAGTACGGAACGTTTCGGCAAATAATTTCGCCGCCTTATATGCGTTGGTTTCGTTTACCGGTACGGACGGGATCTCGTATTCGTTGCCGACGAATTCTATCGAAATTTCGCCGTCGCGCGTTCTGACCGCCTCGATTTGGTTGCCGAGATCGATTTCCACTGCGAGCGAATCAAGCGTGTGATAGCCGCCGTCCGTGCCCGTGATATCAAGCGTTAAATTGATTTTCGCGTTTGAAAACAGCTTGCATGGTTTTTGTATCATATAGGTTCCTCCGTATAAGGGAAATATTTTCAGCCCACGTAGTTCGACGGAATGGTTACGCCGTCCGGTACGGAGTGCGTTACCCACGCGTTGCCGCCGATGACGGCGCCGTTACCGATAACGGTGTTGCCGCCGAGCACGGACGCGTTGGCGTAGATGACGACGTCGTTTAAAATATCCGGATGACGCTTCACGCCTTTGACGAGAGAGCCGTCGGGGTTGGCTTTGAAACTCTTCGCGCCGATGGTTACGCCCTGATACAGTTTTACGTTTCTGCCGATGGTTGCCGTTTCGCCGATGACGACGCCCGTGCCGTGGTCGATGAAAAAATATTCGCCGATGGAAGCGCCGGGGTGGATATCGATGCCCGTGCGGCTGTGCGCGATTTCGCTCATCATTCTGGGCAGCACGGGAACGTTTTTCGTGTACAGGAAATGGGCGAGGCGGTGCACCGTGAGCGCGTAAAAGCAGGGATAGCACAGCGCGATTTCCTTTTCGTTTTTCGCCGCGGGATCGCCGCGGTAGCCCGCCGAAAGATCGGTGAGAAGCACGCGGCGGATTTCGGGAAGCGCGCCGAGAAATTCAAGCGTGATGTTTTGCGCGCGCAGCGTTTCGCCCGTTGCCGAAAGCAGCGTGCAATACAGTTTTTTTGCCGCGGAAACGAGAGATTTTTCGGGAGACGTGCAGCAGAAAATATCGGGAAACAGCGCCGAACGGATTTCTTCCAGCAGCTGTTTGATGGTGTTTTCGAACAAGCACAGCCCCGCCGCGTTTGCGCCGTTTTTTTTCGCCGCGCACGCGCAGCCCGATTGTTCGGCTGCGTTGCTTTCGGAGATTGCGGAAATTGCGGAAAGCGGCGCGGCGATTTTTGCCGCCTCCGCCGCGATTTCGTTTAAAAAAGAGGTTTCGTTTTTTGTGTTTTCTTCCGCCATCCGACGACGCTCCCTTGCGTTTTTTGCGCTTTGCGATATTTTTCCACGCATTATTCTACCACAAACGCCGCGTTTCGTCAACAGGTTTTCGGGCATTTTATGGGCGCGCGCGTGCGTATACGCGTTTTTTGCGGGATTTTTGAACGGCTTTCGACGTTTTTTGCGAAAAATCCGGCTGTCGAACGGAAAAACGCGGTTCGGCGCCGGACTATTTGTTTCTGATTTTCTGATTTTCTGTTTTGCCGTTTCGATTTTTCGCCGCGCTTACCGGCGGTTATACACGAGGATGCGTTCTTTGCCTTTCAGCGGGAAAACGAGATCGGGATTGCTGCGCGTGAGCTCTTCCGGAGTTTTGCGGAGCGCTTTCGCCGTTTCCCAGAGTCCGTCGCCCGCGCGGGGAACGAAAATAGACATGCCGCACGTTTCTTCGCCGTATTCTTCGCCGCCCTCCGCTTTGGAAATGTAACTTACCTCGCAGGTATCGTACACGAAAAGCGTGATTTTCAGCGTGGCTTCCGCTTCGGCTTCGCCCTCTTTTTTCTGCTTCAGCGAGATGCCGCACACGATCGCCTGCGCTTCCGCTTCGTCGCCGGCGGCGATTTCGCCCGCTTCGGAAAGCACGAACGGCAACGTTAAATCGGCGGCGCGCATGCCGTCTTTATCGGCGAGAATTACGCGCGCGCTTGCCGCGCCCTCGATTTCGAACGCGCCCGCACCCGTTCCGCGAACGCCGACTTCCGCTTTCGGCAACGCCGCGGCAAGAAACGACGCCGTGTAATCGATGGGAGCGGACAGCGCCGCCACGCCCTCGATTTTTTTCACGTACGTTTTCGACCATTTCAGGCGGCGGAAAGACGTCTGCCGCGTTTCAAGCGTAACTTCCTGTCCGGCGGAAAACGCGTCGGAGCAAAGTTCCAGCGTTTCGGGCGTGTACTGCGCGAGCTGCACGCTGAACGAAAATTCGGCGCGCACCGAGCACTTGTTGCGTTCTTCCGAAGTTTCCGCGGAGAGATTTGCCGAAGAAACGGACACGCGGGCGGAAAATTGCGGTTCCGTATTCTGCGTTGAACCCGCCTCTGCCCCGTCCGTTTGCAGATTTTCTTCCGCCGCGCAGGGCGCGGGCGCTTCCACGGAAAACGGAATCAGTCGTTCGTAAGAAACAAGCGAATCGTCCTCTTTCAGCGCGCACACGTTCAGCACGATTTCGCCTTCGATTTTCGCCGTGCCGTTTGCATAAGATACGTTTTTTACGTATGCCGTTTCGCTGTGCAGAAGCAAATCGGTGAAATATTCCGTTTCGAATTCGTCGCTTTCTTCGCCGTCCGTTGCCGAGAAAGAAAACCGCGTGAGCTGCACGGGCTGCTTATTCACCGCGAGGTTATCGCCGCCGCTAAGATAAGAAATTTCTTCGTCGCGGTATACGGCGATATCCGCGCGGATGACCGCCGTGGCGATGATGAACGAGCCGTCGCGCCGGCAGGACACGTCGCCCGCGGAATATGCGGGAACGCAGGTACATTCGTCGTCCGCCTCGTCGCACGCCGCGCGATGAGAAAATTCCACGCCGCGTTCCGCCCGGCAGACGCGCTTGTCGCCGTCGGCATAAACGAACGAAAACACGACTCTGCCGCCGTAATCGATCTGCTTATCGCCGCAGGAACAATTTGCGGGATATACCTCGGCGCGCACGGCTAAAATTTCGCTGATTTCGCTGCCGGGGATGCGACATTCCACACGCGAGAGCGCCGAAGCCTCGCACGATTTTTTCGTATAACGGTAGGTTGCGTATTCGGGTTTGATCATAGCTGTTTTCGTCCTCCTTGCAAAGCAGTAGCTGCCTGCGCCGCCTCTTTTTTCGTCCTTGACTATTCTATGAGCCGAAAAGGGAAAATATGACGGAATGAGATGAAAACGCTTACCCGAAAAGTTTGTTGCAAAGGTAACGCGCCGATAATTTTACGGGGATTTTTTCTAATATCACCACTTTTTTTCCGAGCGAATAAGCGCGGAAATTTTCGGCTAAAATAGGCGTATGCTGAAAAATACGAAAAATTTGTCCTCCGTAAAAGAGTATGTAAAAACCTGCGCCGATTCGAAAGTAAAAGTGAATCTGAATCTCGGCAGAAATAAATCGGTTACTTTCTTCGGCGTGCTTTCGGGGATTTATCCCGCGCTGTTTACCGTGAAGCCCGACGAAAAAAATTTTCTCGGTCGCACGGCGTATTCCTATTCCGACGTATTGTGCGGCACGGTGAAAATCAAGAAGATTTTATAAGCGGCGTACCGGACGAACAAAACCATGCGCTTCGACGGAATTGCCGGATATAAGGCTGAAATTTAATTGATCCTCTATCGGCTCGCATTCGCTCGCCACTTTCCCCGAAGGGGAAAGCAAGAACGAGTAACTTTCGGACTGTTATATTTGTAACGTTGCGGACGGCGACTGCCCCTCATCTGTCCGCTTTGCGTACAGCTTCCCCCTGAGGGGAAGCCTTGATATGACGAGTAATTTTCGGACTGTTATATTTGTAGCGTTGCGGACAGCAACTGCCCCTCATCCGTCCGCTTTGCGTACAGCTTCCCCCCCAAGGGGAAGCCTTGAATAAGGAAGAATTTTTAATTATCCTCTATCGGCTCGCATTTGCTCGCCACTTTCCCCGAGGGGGAAAGCAAGGGAAAGGCGATTTCCGTGCCACTCTACCCAAGGAGGAGGCGAGAAATCGGGAAAAATTTTTCGAAAAAACGAAGTTTTTTGCTAACGTCCGACGAAATTTTATGGTATACTGATGATACCGCCGGAAATCAAGGCGGAAAAACAAAAAAGGTAACAGACATGAGCATGATGAAAGAAAGAATGCACACCGGCGAAATTTACGAGCCGAACGATTCCGCGATTGTGGAAGAACAGACGAGATGCCTCGACAGGCTGTACGATTTTAACGCCACCCGCCCCGTAGAAGGCGAACAGCGCGAGGCGATGCTGAAAGAAATGTTCGCCGAAATAGGCAAAGGCTGCTACATAGAACCTCCGTTTCACGCGAATTTCGGCGGAAAACACTGCCACTTCGGCGACTACGTTTATGCGAATTTTAACCTGACGATGGTGGACGATACGCATATTTACGTGGGCGACAACACGATGATCGGTCCTAACGTGGTGCTTGCTTCCGCGGGACACCCCGTTTATCCCCCTCTGCGCAAAAAAGGCTGCCAGTACAATCTGCCCGTAAAAATCGGCAAAAATTGCTGGCTGGGTGCGGGCGTGATTGTTCTGCCCGGCATTACGATTGGCGACAATACCGTGGTGGGCGCGGGAAGCGTGGTTACGAAAGATTTGCCCGCCAACGTGGTTGCCGTGGGAAATCCGTGCCGCGTACTGCGCGAAATAAGCGACAGAGACCGCGAATTTTACTACCGCGACAGAAAAATCCCCGAAGATATGCAGTAATATTTTAAAAAAATTAAAAATATTTTAAAATATTAGTTAAAAATGCTTGTAAAAGTGATAGATTTGTGATAGAATAAAGAAGATAAATTTCATTTGTCAAGCGCGTTTTCCCGCGGCTTATATGGTGATGAGTAAGCCGAAAGAACGCGCTTTCTCCTTTTTTTGCGATGATATTGCCGGGAAAAACGGCAATATCGAGATTGTTTTGCAAGATTGCGGCAGAGTTTTCAGCGCATGCGTCGCCGAAAAATAACAGCAAAAAGCCCTTCCGCAAATAAACGGAGGGCTTTCTTTTTTTAATGATTCATACGAAAAATTTATTTGTGCGAGGCGCGGAGTTCCTGCAGGCGCTTGCAAACGGCAAGATACCCCTCTTCGCAATCGGAAATTTCCAGTACGGCGCGTTCCATCGGGCACATATCCGTGCCCTCGCGGTTGATGATTTTTTCCGTAAGCGTGCCGTACCTCGTATATACGCCGTGTTCTTCGAGATACCGCTTCCCGCTTTCGGACAGCGTTTTCGCGTACACCGCCGCGACGCCCGCTTTTACGAACAGCATCGCCGCGGCTTTGCCGACGACGACGTCCGCCGCAGAAAAGCCGTTTAAATCACGCTTTTCCGCGATAAAACCGAGCATCGGCGCGACGCCGCGCAAATCGCTTGTTAAAATCTGCCCGCCCTTGCACAGCGCGAGAGTATGCCCCGCAAGCGCGTTTTTTGCCGCTTGCAAATCGGCGGGGATTTGCGTAGTTCCCGTAGGGTTTTTACAATTCGGCATAGGTGGTAGTCCTTGATTATTCGCCTTTTTTATCGAGCAATTTTTTCAGCGCGATAACGATGAGCGGAACGGCGATCGCCTGCAGGATGAGTCCCGTGCCGCCCGACAGAATCTGCGACCAGATCATAGAGGGCGTGAACGGCGTAACCGATTGAAAAATCGCGACGAGCGCCAGAAACGCGGCTCTGCCTGTAATCTGCGCCGAAATTACCGCGGGAAACGCCCAGAGCGCGTTCTTCGCGATTTTTTCGGAGAATGCGCCCGACACGGCGGCGAACACGACCAGTTCCGCCATCATGAACGGAAGCCGCGCAAGCGCCGGCATGGGATTGCCCGCGGCGGACGTAATGAGGAAGCTGACGAGCGGCGAAAGCGCGCCGACCGCAAGCCCCCATTTTGCGCCGAGCAGGCACCCGCCGATAAGAACGGGCAGATACATGGGCAGAAACTTCACGCCCGACTGCGCGCCGAACGCGAAATGAAACAGCTGCGGCAAAACCACCGCCAGCGCGATTAAACCGACGGAAATCAACGTTTTTACCGTGATTTTTACGCGCAGAGAAACTTGTCTGCTTGTTAATACGCTTTCAATCATTTTCTTAATGCTCCTTGTTATTTTTCAAATTCTTTCGCGACGTCCTGCAAAAGCTTGCGGATCGGCAAGTGCTGCGGGCAGATTTTTTCGCATTTGCCGCATCGGATACAATCGGACGCTTTGCCGTTATACTTCGTATACACGGAATTGTAATAGTAATCGGCGTTCCAGTCGTGGAAGTTATGCTTGGAATTCATGCACGAGAACAAATCGGGAATGGAAATGTGCTTCGGGCAGCCGTCCGTGCAATAGCGGCACGCCGTGCAGGGAATCATGTGCTTCGCGTGATACAGCGCGCAGACTTTTTCCACCGCCGCTTCTTCCGCGGCGCTGAGCGGAGAGAAATTCTTCATGTACGATAAATTGTCCTGCATCTGCGCAAAATTGCTCATGCCGGAAAGTGTCATGAAAACGCCCTCGTGCCCCGCCGCATAGCGCACGGCGTAGCTTGCGTAACTCGGCTGTTTTTGCTCTTCGTTTTTTTGTTCGTTCGCCCACAGGGTATCGAAAACGGCTTTTGCGTCGTCGGTGAGATTTGCGAGCGTGCCGCCTTTGACGGGCTCCATAATCATCATCGGCTTGCCGTGTTTGCGGCAGACTTCGTAGCATTTGCCCGACTGCACGGCGGGATCTTCGAAATCGAGATAGTTCAGCTGAATCTGCACCGCTTCCACTTCGGGATAGGCGGTGAGAATTTCGTCCAGCACCTCGGCTTTATCGTGGAAAGACATACACAGGTGGCGGATTCTGCCCTCTTTTTTGAACTGCATCGCTTTTTCGTAGGCGTGGCAGGCGCGGTATTTTTCGAAAATTTCGCGGCTCTGCGCGTGCATTAAGTAGAAATCGAAATATTCGAGTCCGCAGCTTTTCAGCTGTGCTTCGAACAGAGGTTCGATTTCCTCTTCTTTTCGGAAACAGCTTGTGGAAAGCTTGTTTGCGAACACGAAACTTTCGCGGGGGTGGCGCGACGTCAGGCAATCGCGCAACGCCGTTTCGCTTTGCCCGCCGAGGTACACGCGCGCGGTATCGAAATAATTGAAGCCTTGCGACAGAAAGTAATCGACCATCTTCGTAAACTCGGCATAATCCACTTTTTCGCCCTGCATCGGCAGACGCATGCAACCGAAGCCGAAATTCTTTTTCACTTCGGAAAAATACGGATTTTTTTCGTTTTGCTGCATTGTTTCTTTCTCCTTACCTGTTTTTCGGGAAAGCGGAACGCGCTATCCGCCCGCCTTTCCGTTCTGATTATAGTATAATACTTAAAGCCAACTTTAAGTCAAGCGTTTGAACGGGGCGGAAAGCAATTTTTTATAAAATTTTTTGCGGCTTGAAAAAGTCCGCCCCGCGGACGGATGGTTCGCGGGGCGGAGAAAAAACGAAATGATTTACAGCATTTTCTTTAAGAACAAGCCCGTATAGCTGCCCTTTACGTCTGCCACCTCTTCCGGAGTGCCGCACGCCACCACCGTGCCGCCGCCGTCGCCCCCTTCGGGACCGAGATCCACGATATAATCGGCGCATTTGATGACGTCCAGATTATGCTCGATAACGATGACGGTGTTGCCGGAATTGCGGAGACGAAGCAGAATTTTCAACAGCTTGTCCACATCGTAAGAATGTAACCCCGTGGTAGGCTCGTCCAGAATATACGCCGTTCTGCCCGTGGAGCGTTTTGAAAGTTCGGTGGCGAGCTTTACGCGCTGCGCTTCGCCGCCCGAAAGCGTTGTGGCGGACTGACCGAGCTTCATGTAGCCCAAGCCCACCTCTTCGAGCGTTCTGATTTTATTGTAGACGGACGGAACGGGTTTGAAAAATTCGCAGGCTTCGTCGATCGTCATATCGAGGACGTCGGCAATCGACTTGCCCTTGTATTTTACTTCGAGCGTTTCGCGGTTGTAGCGCTTGCCGCCGCAGACTTCGCACGGCACGAAAATATCGGGCAGGAAGTGCATTTCGATTTTGATGATGCCGTCGCCGAAGCAGTGTTCGCATCTGCCGCCCGCCATATTGAAGGAAAATCTGCCCGCTTTGTAGCCGCGCTCTTTCGCGTCCTGCGTGGCGGCGTAAAGTTCGCGGATGAGCCCGAACACGCCCGTGTAGGTGGCGGGGTTGGAACGCGGCGTTCTGCCGATGGGAGATTGATCGATGGCGATCACTTTATCGAAATTTTCCATGCCGAGAATTTCGCCCGATTTGCCTTTGGGAAGCCGCGCGCCGTTCAGCTCGTCCGCCAGCGCGGGATATAAAATTTCGTTGATGAGCGAGGATTTTCCGCTGCCCGATACGCCCGTTACCGCCGTGAAAAGCCCCACGGGAAAGCGCACGTCGATGCCTTTCAGGTTGTTTTGCCTGCAATCTTTCACTTCCAGCCAGCGACCGTCCGGCTGCACGCGCGTTTTCGGCGTTTCGATTTTTCGTCTGCCCGCCAGATAATCGCCTGTAATCGAACGCGGCTCCGCCATAATGTCCGCCTGCGTGCCGCACGCCACCACTTCGCCGCCGTGCACGCCCGCGTACGGACCGATGTCCACGATATAATCCGCCGCGCGGATGGTGTCTTCGTCGTGCTCCACCACGATGAGCGTATTGCCGAGATCGCGCAGCCCCTGCAAAGACGAAAGCAGTTTTTCGTTGTCGCGCTGGTGCAGCCCGATGCTCGGTTCGTCGAGGATATACAAAACGCCCGTGAGCGCGCTGCCGATCTGCGTGGCGAGGCGGATGCGCTGCGCTTCGCCGCCCGAAAGCCCCACCGCCGAACGGGAAAGCGTCAGATATTGCAGCCCTACGTTTTTCAGGAAGCCGAGGCGGCTGCGGATTTCTTTTAAAATGCCCTCCGCGATTAAGCTTTCGCTTTCGGTGAATTGCAGTCCGTCCAGAAAATCGAGCAGTTTTTCCACGGAAAGCGAGGTTAATTCGTAGATATTCAAGCCGCCGATCGTTACGGCGAGCGCTTCTTTTTTCAGGCGTTTTCCGCCGCACGTATCACAGGGCATGGTGCGCATATAGCGTTCGATATCGTACTTCACGCCGTCCGACGAGGTTTGCGCGTAGCGGCGCTGGAGATTGTTGACGAAGCCCTCCCACGCCATTTTATAGCTGCCCGAAAACGAGCGCGTGGAATACGCCATATCGAATTTTTCGCCGTCGTTGCCGTACATCAAAAGATCGTACACGCTCTTCGGCAGGTCTTTGACGGGAACGTCCAGCGAGAAGCCGTAGCGCTTCGCAAGCGAATTGACGTACATCTGCGTTTGCGAATTGCTTTCGAGGCACCAGCCCGCCACGTGTATGGCGCCCTCGCGCAGCGTTTTGGTTTTATCCGGGCAGATGAGATCGGGATCGACAAGCTGTTTGAAGCCTAACCCCGAACAATCTGGGCAGGCGCCGTACGGCGTGTTGAACGAGAACAGACGGGGTTCTACCTCTTCGATGGAAACGCCGCAATCGGGGCAGGCGTACGAGGTGGAAAACAATTCTTCGTTGCCGTCGCAATCGATAACGACCAGCCCGTCCGCAAGTTTAAGCGCGGTTTCGAGCGAATCGGTAAGGCGCTTTAAAACGCCCTCTTTCACCACAAGGCGATCTACCACCACCGAGATATTGTGCTTGATATTCTTTTCGAGGTGAATTTCTTCCTGTAAATCGTACACGGCTCCGTCGATTTTCACGCGGGCGTAGCCGCTTTTTTTGTAATTCTGCAGTTCTTTTACGTATTCGCCTTTTCTGCCGCGCACGACGGGCGCGTTAACTAAAATTTTGCTGCCATCCGGCATCGCCATCACCTTGTCGGCGATTTCGTCCACCGTCTGGTGGCGGATTTCTCTGCCGCATTTCGGGCAGTGCACCACCCCGACGCGGGCGTACAAAAGACGGAAATAATCGTAAATTTCCGTAACCGTGCCCACTGTGGAACGAGGGTTGCGCGAAGTAGTTTTCTGATCGATGCTCACCGCGGGAGACAAGCCCTCTATGCTCTCTACGTCCGGTTTTTCCATCTGCCCCAGAAACTGGCGGGCATAGGAAGAAAGGCTTTCCACATAGCGGCGCTGCCCCTCGGCGAAAATGGTTTCGAAAGCGAGCGTGGATTTGCCGCTGCCCGAAAGCCCCGTGAACACCGTGAGTTTGTTGCGCGGAATGGTTACGTTGATATTTTTTAAATTGTTTTCTTTGGCGCCTTTGACGACGATATTTTCCTGCATTGTATTCTGCTTCCTGTTATGGTATTTTTGTTTTTTTAAGATATTCGGTTACGGGCTGCCCCTTGATTTTCGGAAATTTTTCATCAAAAATATTCAGAAAACCAAAAACGGGCTGCGCATAATATGCTGCGCCCCTCATCCCCTTGCTTCGCAAGCAGCTTCCCCCCAAGGGGAAGCCGCGAAGCGGCTGACAATTTTTGCCGAAAAAAATGAAGTTCACTGAATTTTTTTCAGGCAAGGGGAA
>ERZ808270.367-NODE-367-length-27266-cov-13.989637_pt1 | contig 27266 bp, 38 predicted proteins | sample MGYA00521082_ERZ808270 | MGnify/ENA primary metagenome ERZ808270 (study PRJEB31516, sample SAMN03275594) | gut metagenome | biome: mammalia-associated habitat; material: feces | host: Papio cynocephalus | place: Kenya | collected 2012-07-27 ... | reverse complement strand
AAATACCAACTTCAACACCGTAGATTACGATGTGAAGAAGTTTGGAACATCTTCTTATCTCGTCACCATTTCCAATTTGGAGGCAGGAGAATACGGAGTGGTTTCCAATGGATATGAAAGTATCTCAACTTTCTCTGTGAAGTAATTATCATCATGTAGAACCATTTAAACATTACGATTATGGCAATAGTATTTATGTGGCTATTTATAGCTTGGATTTTCAAGGGTTTTGGTAAGGCTATGACACATTCTGGTGGCAAGAAACGCCGTGAGAGCTGGGATGGTCTCAGCTACGGACAGAAGGCATGGCTGCACGACCAATACAATGGGCGATAGCCATTGTTACAAATTTAATTTGGATAAATAGTGAAATTGACATATTGAACAAACATCATCATTAGGGCATTTTCAGCAGTGCTCATTAAGCCCTCTGTGCGTGAGTATCGAGGGATTTATTAGGAGCGTTCAGAAAACAGTTTTATGATGAATGTCAAGGAGGCGTTATTGCCAAAGCGATTATTACTTACCTCTTGTATTCATTCTCATCATCAAAATTGGTATTGGCTGAGATAAGGTTCGATTCCTTGCGCTCCACCCAACTATAATCAAATTTAGAAACTAAAAGGGTAGATGATTCTTCATCCAAAGACGGTTAATGTTCGTGAGAATACTAACCGTCTTCTGTTTTTTATCAATCCACCTCAAAGCAGATTTTCTTTCTTATATTGTTAATGTCCTCTTGTGATAGTTGCCCACATAATCGTTCTAACAGCGGAATAAGCGTTTGGGAACGAGGAATATGCACGGTGTAGATTTCAACCGCTATGTCGCACTTAGCCAAGTAGTAGGACATAAGTCCTACCATATCTTGCTCAGTGGCATTCTTGGCTGTGAACAATGGAAAAGCAACAGACGTTATACCTTTTTCTTGGTAAGTTTCAAGAAACTTTACCAAACCTTGCTCTATAGCCTTGAATGATAAATCATCTTGCACCATGACAGGAAAGCTAAGTATCTTTCTCTTTGGAGAGTTGTATATCCAAAGCTTACCAGGAACAAGGAGCTGTTGCTCGCATATCCATCGGTATCTTGCAAACATGGAAGGATAGCGTCTTCTGAATATTGACGCTATCCTCTCATCCATAGTTCCGTCGCATTTGACTGGAACCACGATTGTCTGGCAGGAGCTAAATTGTATGTCACCTGTCTTATAAAAAATGTTGTAAGTTTGCATGTTTATATGAGAGAAGTCTTTTTATGAATAGTTGGATAAAGCTCTTCGATTTTTTTTAGTTTTCTATTAATCAAGAAATATCTCACATAAGAGAAAAACATCAAATACGTGGAAATAAAAATAAAAACTATATAGGCACTAAGACAATTTATTGTCAAACCGACAATAAATGCGCAGAGTAAAAATCCGATAAAATCAACTATCCCATGAGTGTATAAGGATAGTTCTGTTTTTATTCCTCTTGAAGTAAGATCTGTTTTGAAAGCACGACAAAAAATAATTTTTTCCGAAGTTGTGACGGACAGACAAACGCTTACGCAGATGGCAATAATTAGATACATGAATATACAAAACCATTCCAAGTGATACGGCATAATCCCTAAACTTACAAGCCCATACGAAACAATTCCATTAGCCAATAGCAGTCCACATACCATACCGATAACTGCCGCTTTATTACCCATATTTTTTTTTGAAATATAAATACTCTTCATATTTACTTGAACTTAATAATAAAAAACTCTTTATTCAGATACTCTTTAGGACAAAGCCCTTTTTGGGGATAACCGATTGTGATGCTCACAATTTCCTTTTCAATACGAGGACTGTTGTCATAGTAGCCATTGATGAAAAGAACATGAGTAAAAGGCTTTGGCGCAATCCCGACACCGCCGATTATATACAATGCCACGTTTGGCTTTACTACATCAAACAGTCGCTTTAGCCAATACTCCTTCATTTCACGATACTCTTCATCCTTCACTCCATCTTTGATTAGAGTGAACCAAGGTTCATCTGGATGCTTATCCTTGATATGCAGCTTCAATATTTTCTTTTCCATAACTGTAAAATTAATTTTTCACTTTTCCGTAAGAAAACCTCAAAAAGGCAGTCGCTCCGTAATTCTCCAACATTCAAGAGTGCAAGGAAACTGCTTGGCAAAGATTCTACCAACCTTTTGGAGATAGTAATTACGTCTTCGATATTTCCATATCGCATTGGTAAACTTGCAGAAGTTATTGTCACATTTGTAACAGCGACTCTTTTTGTAATCATCATCTGTTATGAAATTTCTTTCATAGTAGCACCATGCGCATGGATGCCAAGCCTGTCGTGGCATAGACGATTTATTATATTTCATGCTTCCTTAAAGTTAGTTTACTCCATGCTTCAAGACCTTGCTCTTGATATACAATATCCTCTTCGAGGCTACCCAAGAACATTTCCAAGCTACCATGTAAGCCATGATAGCGGAATTTCGAGAAGCAAACTTGGCACTCGCATACCTTCATTAGTCCTCTTGGTGTGTCACACCATCCGACTACCTTTGATTTCTCCTCCATCAAAGTGCCATCATCACCATTTGGACAACAAAGACCTGCACTATACGGAATAGACTCCCAATTACTAATCTTCATTGCAAGAAGTCTTTTTCTCATGGATTCATTCATTGTCTTCCAGTTTCTTTGAAACGATTCTTACCAATTTTTGAAACATTACACCCTTCAACTCTGGATGTAATTTCTTTACCGCTTGTCTTGCCGTTGTCAGGCGATTATGCTTGGCAACGGCTTTCAGATATTTCTTACGAAATGTATCTATGTTATTGCAAGCCTCTGATGCCTCGTTTACATAGTCATCATTAGAAGCTGCTTCAACAGCACTTGTAACTTGTTCTCTGCAAAACATGATTGCATCATATTCGGCTTTTGTAACACTTATCATCATATCTAATCCTCCAACAAATGACCGTTACGTTTCAGGAAGGCTTTGACTTCTTTCATAAATGTATCTGAATCCTTCTCCAGTTCAAGAACCTTCTTCTTTCCAAAGCCAGCCTCTCTGCAAAGTTCACAAGCGACATGGTCATCTTTCATAAAAGCAATGGCGGTCTGAATGACCGACCATTGTCCTTTTTCAAATTCTGTAATCATACTATTATTTCCGTTTCTTAATTCTCCAACTTCTTTCTCGTCTTGTTGAGTCTTCTGATTGCTTCCAAGTTCCAAGCTACCATAGCCAACGTTAGAACCATATAAAACAATCCTATTGAAATCAACAAAGCCAATATCAGACTTCTTATCAATGTAAAATGTATCACAAGCCACAATGACACCGACAACAAGCCGATTATGGCAAAAATTACATTCTTACATTTTTTGTCAAATTCGATGTTATACAGGTCTATTCCTTCTACTGATGTTTTGCTCTTCACCAAGTCGTAGAGTTCCTTCGTTCGGGAAAAGACTCTATTGAAGCTCTCTTCTGACGCAACTAATTCAGCGTTGCAGCCAAGCAGCAATAAAACATACACAACGAAAAACAAGGATGCCGTTAAGCCAGTGCCTCCCTCGTTTATTGACTCCACACAACAAGCGAAGATTCCTACAATACTAAGAAACGAAAGCACAGCGATACCGTGCAGCAATCTAACCCCATCTATTTTTTTCTGCTTATTCATAATTTGTTATTTTAATTTACCCCTGCACATAGCTTCCGCATAGTGCATGACATCACGAATTAATTGTATGTTGACCTTGTCTGTCTCTCCATGTTCCAACGCAGCCAACTGCTTCTGAAAAACTTGATGATCATTCTCGAATGCGTCCATCAAGAAATATCTCAACCACATATCGAGATTCTTAGGGCGAGGCAAGTTTAACTCACAGAGTATCATCACAGAAATTTTAGTTTGGTCGAGCCAATTCAAGTAGATGGTAGAACCTGACTCGTCGATAAACCCGAACAGCATGTGAGCCATGCAGTCAGCTCTGTCAATGGAAATCTGAAAACAATCTATGTGATACTTCTCTTTCAATTTCGCTGACAAGGCAAGAAGCTGCTCTATTGACGTTGATGCCTTGACCAAAAAGGAAATTCCTCTGACCAACTGCTTGTATCTCTTAGGATATGAGCCGTTAGAAACCTTGAATCTCTCTTTAAGTTCGTTCAACTTGACATCAAAGTCGGCATTCTGCCAATACTCTGGTGTCTTTTCCAGTCCATGTTTCCCATGGATAATAGTAAATACATTTTCTATCATATATATAACTTTTTAGTAGCCGCAAAATGCGGATGATTATTTTTTCCAAAGGTCACCGTCACGATACGTATGCTTTATCTCGTATATAAAAGCTATAGCGATGGCAACAATAACAACAAGTAGAGCTATACAAAATGCTTCCATATCATATTCTTCTTTTAATCAAGCAAGCGATTACAATACTCCTGCAAGGTTTCGTTAGCTGCATATAAAATGCTGCAATTGTGTACATGCTTGGGATTTCTATGTGCAATAGTCATGGCTATCGTAGTACCTGTATCATTATTCGGGAAAAACATAAAGATGTTTTTATAATCGTCGGTCGCAGCCACCATTGATATGAAATTTCTCACATGGGAAAGAATGAAGCAGTCACATAGCTCAGGAAGCGAGAATATACTCTTTTTATAAGCGGAAATGAATGCCAGATAATCTGGAAAATCATAGAAGAGACAGCAATTCTCACTGATAGCCCCTTGCTTGTTTGCCACAAACACATATCCATAATTTTCCAATGTGATAGGATTATCCATAAAGTTTGGATTAATGAACTCCACACCGCCATTGATGTTCTTAATCCCATATCCACGGTAAGTTTTGCTGAATGAAGAATATTCAACAAAGTAGATATGGGGAGATAAAGCCCACTTTTCCGTACTATACTGCTGTGACAGTTTTTTGCGGTCTTCGTCAGACAGGTAAACGAGACGAAGGTTTCCAGCTGTATAACAGTAGTTGCAATTGATATTTTTTATTTTCATATCTACAGCTTATTTATTAGTTTTACAAAATCCTCGCTACTATAGCCTAAAGCGAAATAGTCGCTGATGTCCTTCTCCTTCTTGTTTCCTGCCAATGGCAGCTGCAAACGAGAGACATGGTATTTGTCCTTGTATTCATCAACACGTTTCTGAGACTCCTGTATGCCAGTCTCGTCGGAATCGTACAGAAATACAATCTGCCTGAACCGCAAGGACAACTCTTTCATAACATCCTCTGGTACCTTGGCTGTCTCACTGTTGAAAGCAATGGCAGAAAAGCCATGCGCAGCAAGAGACAACACATCCTTCTCACCGCCTGTTATGAACACACGTTCGCCTGATTGTGGCAGTTTGCTCCACCCAAAGATATATGGCTTTGGCAACACTCCTGCATACAGAAAGCGGTTTTCTGATTTTGGCTTGTAGAACTTTATTCCGAGACCACCATTGAAGTAATAGCCATATATCGGAACTATCTCACTGCTCACAATTCCAAAGCTTTTGCCGTCTGTCTTGATGAAAGTGCAACACTTGACACTCTTCACGTCATATCGGCGAAGGGTTTCTATAGTGATGCCATAACGTTCCCAATATTCAAGCTCCTTGTCGGAAAAGCCTTTGCTTATAGGCTTGAAATCTATTATAGTACAAGGCTTGCCGCTGCCACCACAGGCAACAACCTTCTTCAACTTTGTTTGCTTACACTGGAAATCCTTATCATACGAAGAAAAGACATTGAGGTTCATGTCTCTGTCTATCTGTTCCAGAAGACGCTTGAAGTCATTCTTGATACTATAGTTGAGTAATTTTGCGACAATGGCAAAGCAATTGCCACAAAATTCACTATCTCCATAGTCTTGGAGATAGTAGTATTTCGTGCCCCCTTTGTCTTTGTTCTCATACAAACGACAAGATGCCCTGCTATCCTTTCTGTAAGGATTGCGGAATTTCTTGGCAGTACAATCGTCTCCAAGGTAATGCTTGAAAACGTCAAGACCGCCTTCAGTCTTTTCCAATATTGTTTTTGCTTCTTTCATTGCTGCTTGATTTTATCCAAAAACTTAATGTCATTGAGCGGATTGTTACGGAAGTCAATATCTGGCATGACGATGATGTCACACATTTCATTCAGTCTGCTCGCTATTCTGTCTCCGTACTTTGGGCGAATATCAGAATTTGGTATATTCGATGTCATAATGGTTGCCAACCGTGCTTCATATCTATAAGCCAGAAGGTCTATTATAGGAGTGTAGTCATTTCCATAAGAAGAAACAACCGTTGGCTCCAACCCCAACTCGTCAATACCCAATAGTGCTGCCCTTTTGTACTGTTCAAAAGCTTTCTTGTCTTTGATAGCAACCTCACAAAGTTCTTTTGCTGTTATAATCCAAAATCCAAGAACCTTATTCTCAGAAATCGGATATGGGTCTTCAAGTTCTAAAGCATCCACAACTTTGCGTATGGCGAAAAGGGTGGTGGTTTTGCCATTGCCTGGTATGCCATTCAACAACAATCCCCATTTTTTCTCATGCGCAGTGAGCCAATGAGCTACAGCACTCAGTTGCTTCTGTTGAAATTCATTGCGAATATATTGATGGAAGCCACTTTCTACAACAGACTCAAAGGCACAAAGCAATCCTTGCTTACATACACCTTCGTCTATCGGTAGCTTAGAAAGGTTGGGTATAGATTTCCCCTTTAGACGATTGAGGAACAAATCTACTTCCAAATTGCTTTTCTTGTTTAGAAATTCCATATTGAGTATAATTTTTTGATGTTGTACTTATATTCTTATAGAGCCAATCAACAAAGTGGCTCATGTAGTCTTGTATGTCCTTGTGGTCTATCTTGCCACGACAAACCATGTCCAAGTCAAAATCTTCCAACTTTCCTTTCACAAGTTCCACATTGGCAATCGAGAATTTTCTTGCAATGGCTCCAAGCCAACGCTCGTCATTCTCCAAAGTCTCAAAGAAACTTTCTTTCCTTGCTTTCTTTTGTTGGTTTTCTTTCGCCTCTTTGTCACTCAAAACTTCAAAATTTTCTTCTTCTCTCGCACGCGCGGAGGAGGAAGATATATTATTCTTTATTTCTTTATTTCTTATATTCTTATATGTTGTTACCTGTGTGTTACCTGTTTGTTGCTTGTATGTTACTGGTGTGTTAGTTGTATGTTGGTCGTATGTTAGCTGTGTGTTAGCTTTTATTAAACCATCACCATAACCAATTGCACCACAGTTGTTTACATCAAAATTCGGTTGGTCGCTTTTTTGAGCGAAAACCAAGGCTTGCTGCACACTTCCACACTGAATGTTAGTTGTATGTTGGTTGTATGTTAGCTGTATGTTAGGAAGCGCAATTTCTGACTGATAACTATCATATTTACAGATAGTTATGATATGCGGTCGGTTGGTCGCTTTTTGCGAAATTAAGATTTCTTTAGACTTTTGCAGCTTTTCCATACTCGTTCTAACGCTCCTGTCAGAAATATTGGTTGATTCGGTCAAAGACCTTCTCGTCACCATAATCTGACCTCTACCAAGAACATTCTCACCGTTCGCAATAGGGCAGTAGTTGACATTCAACAACAGATGTATGAATAGATGGAACGTGAAGGCATCCTTGTACCAACGCCAATCCTCTATTTTTCGATACAACTTTATCCAATTGGGATTGATTTCATCCCTCCCTTCTGGCTGAAAGTTGTCATAAGCCACAACGGATATGGTCGTATGATGCTTGCAGGACAAGACCTTTATCTGTTTTGTCTTCAACAATTTCTTAATACAGGTTCTAACCGTTTGTAACGACAAGCCTGTATTATTGCACAACTGGGCATAGCTGGTAAGCATTTGCCCTCTCTTGATAACCACTTCTCCAATTTCCTTATCAGAGAAAGAGGCATGAAGAAGAATGTGCAGGTACAAAAGCACCATGTGGGAATCTTTGTACCAACGCCAATCACAAAATGTTCTCGGCAATTTTATCCAACTATAATCAAAACCGCTCATTCTATTTCACTTTAAATCCATTGTCATTGCACTCGACAACAACAAACGACAATATCAGCACGCCTCGTTTAGACAACAACTTGATATAGTCATCACAAACAACCAAATTGCAGATTTGGTCTATTTTTGAGTAAACTCTATGCCAGATATAACTACGTTCCTTGATTGTAGCCAAGATAGCCTTTAGGTTCTTCACGCAATCATCCCTGCTTGGTTGAGGATCATACCATGAGGGCATAATGTTGTAAAGAAGGCTATCCATCCATATCGAATGCTTTACCTTATACACGTTTCTTTTGACTCTGTACATGGACATTTCTGTTAAAATAATCTTGCTGCTGATTAAAGAGAGCTTTCAAATCCGAAATCTTATACTCTATTTTTCCTGGTCGTTTGGCAAATGGTTTTAGTCTGCCTTCTCTAACCCATCGGCGCACATTGCCTGTGCCAAAACGTCTATACGCCTCTCTTTGAGAGCATACTATTTGAGGAACTTTCTTCATCATTGCTGCCAGTCTGGGAGCAAGCGAGTCCGTCAACTTTGCTATGAAAGCTTCGTAAGCGGCTCGGTCATCATCCAATATTATCTGTACCATAGTTGATTGGTTTGAGTGTTATACACAGAAGAAGTAGGTAGGCTTGGAAGCTCGCTCTGCATCTGTAGGATAGTAAATCGGCTCCAGTCTGCTCTTATATACGCCAGCTCTTTCAAGCATGAATCTGACACCTGCTTTTGTCAACTCGTACTTCTTAGCCAAGGCTTCAAAAGCACAGTTTGGCGAAATAGCCTTCTTCTTAATCATCTCACCGAAGTTGTTAAGATATTCATCAACAACCTTCATTCTTTTCAGTTGGCTTTTTGTGTAAAGCTCCTGATAAATTTCAAGTTTTTCTTTTGTCATGTTACTTTTTTTATTAATTTTGCAAAGATAAAGGTTAAACTTTAGAAAGTTTTACCTTAAACTTTCGCTTGCAAAGATAATAAAATTATTAATTCGATATAATAAAACAATTAAATATATAACATATATTAACACTATACAGGTATATGGATGGACTTAAATTAAAGGAAATATTAATCGGCAAAGGCTATATGTTAAAGGATATAGCCGCTAAGTTAGGTATGACCCAACCTAATTTCAGTCAGATAATAAAAGCACAAGACGTGAAATCTGGTACTTTGGAGAACATTTGTGACGCATTGGGTGTACAAATGGATTTTTTCTATAGTGGTACAAGATTTAATCCTGTTGCGGAAACACAAACACCGCAACCTGTAGAAGAAAGCAAGCCTACTGACGAAGACCTTAACCAAAAGGTTCTTTATCTTCAAGGTCAGTTGTCTGCCATGAAGGAAGCATACCGTTTCCTGCTTGAAAGCATGACACCCAACGGCTCGTCCAATGCCTTGCGTCAAGTGGTGAACGAATAAAACCAAAATGTAAAATCATTCATTATGATTTCACAAAAGGAAAGAAGAAGGATTGACAATGTATAATAATGTGTATGGATATGTTTTATAAATGTTTCCAATAATCTTTCATTTCTCTTGTAGGCAAAGGATTTTTCGCTGCTGCGCAGGCTGCTGTCGAGAACAAGTAACAAAATATTGATTCTCAGATAATTAAGAGGAAAGTCCTGATACAAAGGGCTTTCCTCTTAATTCGTTTTTGGCGGTTTATCCGCTAAAATGGATAGAATGATGGCAAATGTTTTACAATATGTTTGAAATTTTTTTGACCTCGGTTTACAACGTGTTTACAATAAATTATTATGGCAACATTTAAGATTATAGCAAGATTTCAGAGGGCAGACGGATTCTGGCCTGTTTAAATTCGTATAACTCACAATAGAAAGGTGAAGTATTTGAAAACAGACAAGATTGTTGATTTGAAAAATATAGATAAAAGGAATCATGAAGTCAAGGATCCATACGTCCTTGAAGCATGTTCTATAAAAATTGCTCGTTTTGCAGAGATATTTATCAGTCTTGAACGTACAATCAATACGTTTTTGGTAAGGTAATGGTTGCCGTCTTCTGTCAAGATATGCCTCAGGTAGCTTTCACTATATCCTATAGTCTGTCGGTCATATTTCTTGAATATGGCAGTTACACTGCCGAAATAGTAGTTCCTATGTGTTGTTATAAAATGCACATGGACTATTTTTTCGTTCTTCATAATAACAGTTTAAAACGAATAGAAAAGGTTTTCACCAATTCTATTCGCTGATTATTCATTTTTTTGTTTTTACTATGTCTTCGGAAAGACCGGCTGATTTTATTGCCTTATCTTTTTTTTACTGTTGCTTCATCACAGTTGTCTACGTAGATTGTTTTTAATTTGTTACAGCTGCTAAACATGGCACTCATATTGGTAACATTCCGGGTGTTCCAGTTGCTTAAATCCAAAGATGTGAGAGAAGTACTGTTGTAGAACATGTTGGTTACGTTTATTCCTGCTATATTGTATTTCCAATTTCCATTGGAATCTGGAGCTATTTGTATTTTCTCACCATTAATGCTTATATTAAAAGGGGAGGTGTTGTTTACAGTACCACTTATAAGCTTTTGAGGTAATGCTGCCGATTTTTCATCCCAAGGCGTAACCGACACATTGAGTTTTATATTCTTGTCGGAGATAATATCTTTGCCATTATCATCCTGTACGGCTCCATTGCTGAAGTCAAGGGTATAGACGTAATGTTTGCCCATATCCCAGTTGGTATCGATTCCTATATATGCCCAACCGTCATGTAGTACCTTACTGCCCTGCATTGTTATCTTTACTTTCATCGCGATATAGTTGCCATCGGCATATTTGGTCGTGGAAGTAAGCGTCTGCGGGATTATCATGAACGGCACGTTGCTCTTGTCAAGTTTCGATACTTCGCCACCTAAGGTTACGCCTTCTGTCCAGGTCGTTTCGTAGTTGCCCTTGTCGGATGAAGTATTCTTTGCGTCTATACTGATTTCGGTTAGAGCATGCTTGAAGTTCAAGTCTATGCCTGTTTCTCCGTTGCTACTGCCGTTGCCGGTAGCTGACGTGTAAACGAAGTCTTTTTTGTCTGAGGCTGCTGTGTTCGGAGAGAAGTCCGTCAAGGTCTGTGCGTCCTGGCTGCAAGACGTGGCTAAGCCTAAGGTAGCAAAGGCTGCCATGTAAATTACTGATTTTTTCATCTTTTCTTTGAAGTTTAAATTAAAATTTAATTTTTTATATAAACTGCAAAGTAAAAGTTCGTTATTCCAGTTTCCATCCGCAATCGCCATGGTAAATCATCTGTCGGGTCATTCCGCCATCTATGCAGATGTTTTCGCCAGTGATGAAGCCAGCCTTTTCTGAACAGAGGAAAAGTACCATGTTGGCAATGTCGAGTGGGTTGCCGACTCTGCCTGCCGGTTGCTGATAGGCATCGGGACCCTCATACACTTTATCGTCCGTATCTATCCATCCAGGAGAGATGGAATTAACCCGAGCCTTGCCTGCAAGACTGACGGCAAGGGCATGTGTGAGTGCTGCAATACCGCCCTTCGCAGCCGTGTAGCTTTCTGTCTGAGGCTGACTCATGCGGTCTCGAGAAGATGAAATGTTGACGATGGAAGCTCCTTCTGCAAGATGATCCTTCAGGAGTTTCACCATGTAGAAAGGCGCAGTTACACCAACTTTGAGCGCATACTCAAATTCCTCGTATGAGCATTCATCAATACCTTTCATCAGGGGTAGGGCGTTGTTCACGATGAAATCAACCTTGCCGTATTTTTCGATTACCAGTTTCGTGAACTCCTCAATAGCATACTTGTTCGAGAGGTCGCCAACAAAAAGATCAAGTCCTTCTTTCTTGTCGATGACTTCTACTAGAGCCCCTTGTTTTCTAAACTTTTCGGCAATACATTTGCCAATGCCTTGTGCGCCACCGGTCACGATGACTACTTTATCTTTGTATTCCATTGTTTTCATTTGTTTTTCTGATGAAACTCCTTCCTTGTCTTAGTCATAGCTTCCGTAGCCATATCATGGGTCTCTATCAGCAATGGACTTTTGTGATATTGCACAATCTTGACTCCGACAGAGTTGTGCCTTTTCTTTTCCTCGATGCATTGAGCAATCAAGTCCGGATTTGCCGATTTTGCCGTTGGAGCCTTGTCAAAGTTCTGAATATAGGCGACATTGGTCAGGAAGAGAATGTCGGAACCTTCTGGGGTTTCCTGCATTACCTTGACCATGAGTGTCAGCATCATGCGGAACTCTGTGGTATGAAGGTTGCTGATTACATCACGGCTGATGATATTGCCATTGTTCTCAATCACAACGGCAGCACCACCAGCTCGCTCTTTATGTCCATAGTCACATGAGCCGCCTATCCAAACATAATACGTTGTCGAATCTTGCGTCATATTTATCCTATCATTTTTATAAGTTGCTTGTCTGTGGCATCTGGTAGAATTTCTTTCAGATGCTCGAATATCCTTTGGTAAGACTCTTCTGGAGTTCGTTCACACTTACATGTATCTCTTCCATAGACTTCTTTGGGAGTATTCAGTAATGACCATCCCCAACCATATTCACGATTATGCTTGTCACGAGGATATATGAAATCCTCGGTCACAATGTAAGTGGCTATTTCCACAACGGCCAATCCCAACCGCCTTCTGGAAATGTTGCATATCGGCAATCCTCTGTCACGATGTCTTCGGCAGAGAATCCTTCTATGCCACTATCGAGGAGAGGGAGGAAGCCAATCTTCTGAATCAGCTCCATAATGCCAGTTGCTGAGTATATTTCAGGAAATACCATTTATGTAGTTTTTATTTCAAAGCCTTGCCGTCAGAGAAAGCGTTACCGATTTTCTCGCCCAACTGGATATAGCGATGATGAATAGGGTCGAAGACAATCAGTTCCATTTTCTCCATGTCTGGATTTCCGTCTTCTGCCAGATACTTCTCATCTACAAGAATATTGACGATTTCGGCAACGAGATAATAGCCGGTTTCACTTTCGTCGTACTTCTCCTTAATACGGCACTCCAGGGTCATCGGAAAATCTGTAAATACGGGAGCGTTGACCATAGTTGCCTTCTTGATGTTCCATCCCGTTTTCTCCATTTTCCTCGAGTCGTTCTTGGCAGAAACAATGCCCACAAAATCAGAAGCCACCATGGTTTTCTTGGTAGCGAAGGCAACTGTAAACTCGCCGCCAAGCTTCAGGTTGTCTGTGGTAACGTGATTTCCCATCGAGATCATAATCTCCTTCATGTCCCACTGTCCAGCCCAAGCTGCGTTCATTGCGTTGGCAACTCCATCATTATTATATGTGCCGATTATCAGCACAGGCTGTGGTACAATCCACGGCTTTGGTACAAAACTTTTCATATGCTTCGTTCTTTATATTGTTATTAATTCATATGCAAATACGCCATCAGCGCAATCTTTATCTCTTTAAAATCCCAACTCCACATAGAATGGGGTGCATCGCCTTGCAAGGTTGGCACCATGTGGCAAAGAAATCGACCAGAACAAGCTGGCCACTATTTATTACATTGTTGAATGTCTCCATAATTATCTGTCTATTTCTGTGAATCTGTTGAAAGTTCTGCCATCCCTCGTGACTTTCCCGAAGAACATTTTTTCTGAGCGAACCCAATAGGCCTGGTCTCCATAGAGAGCCTGATAAACCACCATGCGCTCTTGGGTCTCAGAGTCGAAGGCAGAATGGACGAACTTGTATTTGCCGCCCTTAAAGTGTTGGAAATACCTTTCTTCCTTTGCTGAAAACTCCATCAGCATTTTATGGGCAAGGGGAGCGTACCAGGTTTTCACCTCCTGCTCAGTAGGCGTATGACCGCCAGGGAAATGGAAGGCTTGGTTGTAATGCTCCAGGAAGAGAGGGGAGAAGTGAGCCAGGGTGTCCTGCTCACCAAAAAGCCCCCACATACGATCCTTATAATAAGGGTTGCAATGGTCGAACTGCACGGCTTCCAGTTCAGCAAATTCCTCAATCAACGCTTCGTCTATAACCAGACGCTGATTGCCGTCCTTGCGAGGTGCTTTATACTGATGCTCACCTATTCGTTCCTTCAGAAACTCCGTCATCTTGAAATAAGGATTGCCAAGCAAAGCCGGAATGCCCACTACAGGAGAGAGCATCTGGGCAAGGAATGCTCCGCAACTGTTTCCGACAAGCAAGTCTGGATGCTCTTTGTCTATGATGGAGCGAATCTCCGTCAATGCCTCTTTGGGATGCAAAGGCAAATCCGGAGTCAGTACGACGGCGCCCCCTTCGAAAGCCTCCTTCAAAGCATTCGCCATAGGGCAACTGCCTGTTGCAAAGAAACCATGCATAAATAGTATTTTCTTCATTATCTATTCTTCAATGTCTTGTTTTGGAGTTTGTTCGGCTCTATTCTTTATTGGTCCAGAGTGATTCCTGTTTGTCATACTGAGAGACAGTCATAATGTAGTCGAATTTTGCCATGTCAAAAACGTTTTATCTACTGATAACATGATAGTTAAGCACCTATTGTCAATAGCATTAGGCTAATGCAAAAACAGGTATAGGCGTTATATATGTGCAAAGGTACATAATTATATTCAGAATCATAATTACAATACTTCGTTAATTTTTATGCTGCATCAGCAGCTGTCGAGAACAAATAACAAAATATTGATTCTCAGATAAATAAGAGGAAAGTCCTGATACAAAGGGCTTTCCTCTTAATTCGTTTTTGGCGGTTTATCCGCTAAAATGGATAGAATGAGGGTAAATGTTTTACAAATGTTTTGCAATTTTGGCATGGATGTTTTGCGTGCAACTTTAATTCCATAGTTTAGTGTCGGGTGAATCCTATAGAAAGTACGCTGAATGCAATGGCTCCGGCTTTCATCAGTTCTTCGGCACATGAAGTTATCGTTGACCCAGTGGTAACAACATCGTCGATGATAAGAATATGTTTGCCTCTCACTTTATCTCCGTTTACAAGCTTGAAAGCGTTTTTTACATTCTCTTTTCTTTCAAGAGAACTCTTCTGTGTCTGACTTTCTGTAAAGGTAGTTCTCTTGACGGCATCATTGATGATAGGCAGTCCGGTGATAGCCTTAACGCCAAGAGCAATGTGATAACTTTGGTTATATCCACGTTCCCTTTCGCGTTTTTTTGTGATAGGTATAGGTACAATAGCATCAATGCCGTCGAAAAAGTCATATTCCATGAATTCGTAAGCCGAGATGCTTCCCATGTCTTCTGCGAAATTCCAATTTCCGTCGTACTTAAACTTTAATATAACATTGGTAGAATCAGAGTGAGCGTAATAGAAAAATAGGGCTGCGGCGTTTTCTATTGGGATAAGCATCCAGAAGAGTTTGGCCATGTCGTTGTCTTTAGGATTTTTGCAAAAGTTTGTCCTCGGCAAACGCCAGTTACAGACCATGCATATCGCATGGTCCGTTATTCCGAGTTTTCGTCCACAGACGGCGCAACGCCTTGGCATGATGAAATCCAGGATACGTCTTATAAAACTGATTCTTACAGGCATTATAACAATTCTAATGTAGTGCAAATATAAATATTTTTGTAACTTTGCACAAGTAATACTGTAAAAATAATAAATAGCAGCATTTTTTTATAAGTTTCATTTTGTTGGAATAATATGGAAAAAGAAGATATATATTGCCCTTTAAATTCTGCGAAGTCATTTATCAACGGAGAAATCCCTCCGGAATCAGTGCAGCAGATACTACGTGGGGCATTACTTACAGCTTATGGTTCGGCAAGAAATACAATGGAACTGTATATTACAGATGAAAAGCCGTTACTCGAGAGACTCTCTGATGTTAGAGAAGGAGCAGAAATACTAAAATACTGTTCGTTGGCAATCATAGTAGTTGCAGACCGACTTTATGACGGAAGTTGGATAGAGAACAGTTTAGCTTCCGTATGGGCAATATGTTCCAAGGCCTCCGAATTGGGGGTTGCGTATGCACCTTTACAAATTCGTGGTTATTCGTTGTCAGACGGTACGTTGTCAGACGAAATAGTTCGTGGAATAATGGAAATACCGGAGGGCAAGACAGTTTGTTTCATTGTCGCGTTGGGCTATTCTGAAATTGAGAGTTATAAGGTTGAAGATGATGAGCTTGATTGGGAAAGAGTTCATATAAAATAGTAAAGAGAAATGACAGTAAGAAATATAGTATTTATAGGAGCCGGAAATCTGGCAACAAATGTTGCTTTGTCTTTGCATGACAAGGGACATAGAATAGTACAAGTGTACAGTCGCACGATGTCATCAGCACAGATGCTTGCTGATAGATTGCAAGCTGAAGCAATAGATGATATCAGCGCTGTAGTTGCGAATGCAGATCTTTATGTTATATCAGTAAAGGACAGTGCATTACAGAGCGTAATAGAACAGCTATGCGACGGATCGCGCAAGGGATTGTTTGTCCATACCGCGGGAAGTATTCCGATGAATATCTTTAGTGGTCATGCAGAGCATTACGGTGTGTTCTATCCTATGCAGTCATTTTCAAAGCAGCGTAGAGTTGATTTCACTGAAGTTCCTATATTCATTGAATCCAACGACAGCGAAAGTCTTAAAACAATAGAAGCCTTGGCGAAATCACTATGTAAGAATGTATACGCCATTTCCTCTGATGCTCGCAAGCATCTACATCTTGCTGCCGTGTTCGCCTGTAATTTTGTTAATCATTGTTATGAGCTGTCGGCAGAAGTACTCTCAAAATATAATATCCCTTTTGAAGTAATGTTGCCCTTAATCGATGAAACAGCCCGTAAGGTTCATGAAATAGCTCCGAAAGATGCCCAAACCGGTCCGGCAGTTCGTTACGACGAGAATGTAATAAACATGCAAAGTGGCTTATTGAAGCCAGCGCCACGTTTGCAAGAGATATACAATGTCATGAGCAAGAGCATACATGAAGTTTCCATGGCTGAGAAGGAAAAAGAGAAATAAAACCAAAAGAAAGACATATGATAGATTATGATTTGAGTAAGATTCGTGCTGTCCTCTTTGATGTTGACGGCGTGTTGAGTGCGAGTACAATAACGTTGCATCCAAATGGAGAGCCAATGCGTACGGTGAATATAAAGGACGGCTATGCCATCCAACTTGCAGTAAAACGCGGACTTCACATTGCTATTATGACAGGTGCTGATGTGAAGAGTATCTATCTGAGATATTCAAAACTTGGAGTGCAGGATATCTTTACAGGCTGTTCGGTGAAGATAAAGACATACGATGAATATATTTCAAAATATTCGCTTCAGGATGATGAAGTAATTTTTGTTGGAGATGATATTCCAGACTATGAGATAATGAGTCGTTGTGGCTGTCCGTGCTGCCCCTCAGATGCTTGCTCGGATATAAAGAATGTTAGCCGGTACATTTGCAATTCAGCAGGAGGTTATGGAGTAGGTAGAGAGATAATAGAGCAAGTGTTACGTGCACAAGGCAAATGGCTGACCGACAAAACAGCTTTCGGATGGTAAAAGAGTATAAAAAGGAGGTTTAAAATTTGCAGGCAATATAATTTTTTGTAAATTTGCGACAAATAAGTTTCTTAAATCTAAACAAGTATGCTATACATCTCATTACCTGATAAAAAACAACGCCGTTTGTCGTTCTATCTTGCTATGGAAGAGTATGTAGCAAGACATGTAGACAATGGTGACTGTTTCTTCATGTGGCAAGTTGCACCGAGCGTTATCTTTGGTAGAAATCAGTTGATAGAAACCGAAGTAAACGTAGCTTATTGTCGAGAGCATGGCATACAGGCATATAGGCGCAAGAGTGGGGGCGGTTGTGTATATGCAGACATGAGCAATGTCATGTTCTCATATATAACAAAAGACGAGGCTGTGAATTTTACTTTCAATAAATATATCAATATGGTCGTGATGGTTCTTCAGCGCCTCGGTATTGACGCAAGAGCCTCCGGTCGTAATGATATAATGATAGGAAGCCGAAAGGTGTCAGGAAATGCCTTCTATCATGTTCCCGGTCGGAGTATCGTTCATGGCACAATGCTCTATGATACCGATATGCGCAATATGGTTGGTGCCATAACACCTTCAACACAGAAACTTACGAGTAATGGTATCAGCAGTGTGCGCCAGCGAATAGCCTTGCTGAAAGACTACACACCTTTGAGCTTAGAAGAATTCAAGACGTTTGTTAAGGAAAACCTTTGTGATCGGGAGATGTATCTGACAGACTCTGATATAGAAGAGATAAATGAAATAGAAAAAGAATATCTCAGTCTGGAATTTATCTATGGCAATAATCCTCGCTATACGGTAACCAAAAACGGTCATATAGAAAACGTGGGTGATATAGAGGTTCGCCTTGAGATGAAGAACAATGTGATAAAGAGTATGACGATGCTGGGGGATTTCTTCATAACTGGAAACATAGACGACGGGATAATAAAACCTCTAAAAAATACGGAGCTCACGGCAGAAAGCCTATCGTCGGCATTACCTTCGGATTTGTCGCATATAGTAATGAATCTTGATAGAGACTCGTTAGTCAAACTTTTGTTAAATGAATAATAACATAATCTGATAACACATTTTTTATTATGGAAAACAAAAAAACATGTCTTTATGACAAGCACGTTCTGCTTGGGGCATTGATAAGTCCGTTCGGTGGCTTTGACATGCCGATACAGTATTCCTCTATTATTGAGGAGCACAATGCTGTGCGCAATGACTGTGGAGTGTTCGATGTCTCCCATATGGGAGAAGTTACAGTTCGGGGTAGAGATGCAGAACGCTACGTGCAGCACATATTCACAAACGATGTCAGCAAGATATCTCAGGGACAGATCCTTTATGGCATGATGTGCTATGAAGACGGAGGAACCGTCGATGACTTGCTCGTATACAAAATGGGCGAAAATGATTTCTTCCTTGTCATAAATGCTGCAAATATAGATAAGGACTGGCAATGGATGAACGAAAATTCAAAAGACTTCGACATCGAACTGGTTAACTGCTCTGAGAATTACGGACAGATTGCCGTGCAAGGACCTAATTCAGAGAGAGTAGTAGAAGAAGTTCTGGGATTGAAATGCAGTGAACTGACCTTCTATACTGTCAAGAAAATAGACGACGTAATAGTTAGCCGTACCGGATATACCGGTGAAGATGGTTTCGAGATATATGCCTCCCATAATTTTATCTGCAACTGCTGGGATAAACTTATGCAGAGCGGTCGTTGTAAGCCTTGCGGATTGGGATGCCGCGACACCTTGCGGTTTGAGGTCGGTCTTCCTCTTTACGGTGATGAACTTTCTCCGCAGATATCTCCGGTAATGGCAGGACTTTCAATGTTCTGTAAGTTTGACAAGGAGGAATTTATCGGAAGAGACGCCCTTCTGAAACAGAAGACGGAAGGTGTGGCAAGACGCTTGATAGGAATAGAACTTGAAGGCAAGGCAATTCCACGTCATGGCTATGTCGTATTGAGAGACGGCAATCCGGTAGGCGAGGTAACGACAGGATACCATTCCATTTCAACAGATAAAAGCGTGTGTATGGCGCTCGTTAATGCTGCAGATGCTAAACTCGGAACACCGCTTGAGGTTCAGATCAGGAAGAAAACATTCCCCGGCATTGTAGTCAAGAAGAGATTCTATGACAAGCATTATAAGAGATAGTCAGACAATCTTGTGAAAAAAATATGATAATTTATCTTTATGCTAAAGATGAATTGCTTGTAAAAAATAATAAGTAAAAAACTTTAAAATCGAATATTATGGCAAAAGTTATTGAAGGACTTTATTATTCAGAGTCACACGAGTATGTAAGAGTAGAAGGCGAGTTTGGGTATATCGGCATAACAGACTATGCCCAAAATGCACTTGGCAATGTCGTTTATGTCGACATGCCGGAAGTAGACGACGAAGTCGAAGCAGGTGAGGAATTCGGTGCCGTAGAGAGCGTGAAGGCAGCGAGTGATCTCAATTCCCCAGTGAGCGGAACTGTTGTTGAGGTGAACGAAGCCCTTGAAGACACACCAGAGCTCATAAACAAGGATGCTTTTGGCAATTGGATAATAAAAGTAGAGCTGTCAGATAAGTCGGAGCTTGACAATCTTATGGATGCTGCAGCATACGAAGAATTCTGCAAGAATGCAGAGCATTAAAAGAAAAAGTAAAATAAAACCTTTGCTTTATGGAATACAAATATTTTCCACATACGCAAGAAGAAATCTCGGAAATGCTCAAGACCTCAGGATTAGAGACGCTCGATGACCTCTATTCTGAGGTTCCGGAAGCCATACGCTTCAGAAAAGAGTATAACTTGCCCGAGGCAATGAGCGAAATTGAAATAAGGCGTTTCTTCAAGAAACTTGGAGAGCAGAACAGACCGTTGGTTTGCTTTGCCGGAGCAGGCGTCTACGACCATTATTGTCCGTCTGTCGTCAATCGCATCGTAGAGCGTTCAGAATACCTTACCTCATACACTCCATATCAGGCAGAAATATCCCAAGGCACACTTCATTATATCTTCGAATATCAGTCGATGATGGCAGAACTGACGGGGATGGACATCTCAAATGCATCCATGTATGACGGTACTACGGCAACGGCAGAAGCTGCCATGATGGCACTTGCAGCTACAAAGAAATGCGATACTATTGTAGTTTCGGCTACAGTAGACCGTAAAACGCTCGCTGTCGTCAATACGTATGCTCATTTCCACGGTTTCAATATAGTAACAGTAGCCGAAAAAGACGGCGTTACAAACCGTGCCGACTTGGAGGAAAAGGTTGTAGCTGGAGGTGTAGCCGGAGTTATTGTTCAGCAACCTAACCGATATGGAATAGTAGAAGATTATACAGGCTTTGCCGATACAGTACATTCAAACAAAGGACTACTGATTATAAACAGCATAGTAGCCGATTTGGCGGTACTCAAGACACCGGCAGAATGGGGTGCCGACATTGCCGTAGGCGAAGCCCAAAGTCTTGGCATACCGATGCAGTTCGGCGGTCCGTATCTTGGCTACATGTGCTGTACCGAGAAGCTCATACGCAAATTACCAGGACGCATCGTTGGAATGACGAAAGACAATCGTGGACAGAGAGCCTTCGTCTTGACGCTTCAGGCTCGAGAGCAGCATATCCGTAGACAAAAGGCAACCTCAAACATTTGTTCTAACCAAAGTTTGATGGCACTGTTCGTTACGGTCTACCTGTCGGTTATGGGTAAAAACGGACTTAAAGAAGCCGCCATGCTTTCTTATTCTGGTGCTCATTATATGTATGAAAAGCTGTTGGCAACTGGGAAGTTCAAACCAGCCTTCGACAAACCGTTCTTTAATGAATTCTGTTTGGAATATACAGGAGATATAGACGCATTGCAAAAGAAATTCATAGACAATGGCTATATGGGCGGAGTGAGGATGACAGATAATATAATAATGTTTGCCGTTACAGAACAGCGTACAAAAGAAGAGATAGACAACCTTGTAAAATTGATCTGACTATGAATAATAAATTATATGGAAACTTGATCTTTGAGCTTAGCCATTCCGGTCGCAAGGGATATTCTCTACCTAAGAACGAGTTTGGCGAGTATTCTATACCGCAGGAACTTTGTCGCGAGAAGGATGCCGAGCTGCCCGAATGTGACGAGATGACGGTTGTGCGCCATTATACCAATCATAGCGGAAACAATTTTGGCGTTGACAACGGATTCTATCCACTTGGCAGTTGTACGATGAAGTATAATCCTGCCATTAATGAGGAAGTTTCCCGTATGCCGGAATTCACGGGCCTTCATCCCCTTCAGCCTGCAGAAACCGTTGCCGGTGCTTTGGAAATTTGCAAGGGACTTCGCAAGGCACTTTCTGAGATTGCCGGACTGGCTGATTTCACCCTTAATCCCTTTGCCGGAGCCCATGGCGAACTTACCGGACTGATGGTTATTCGCAGATACCACGAAAGTCGTGGAGACACGAAGCGACGGAAAGTAATCGTGCCCGATTCAGCCCATGGCACCAATCCTGCATCGGCTGCCGTTTGCGGACTCGAAGTAGTAGAAGTAAAAAGCCGTCCCGACGGAACTGTAGATGTCGGCGCCCTAAAGGAATTGCTCGACGATACAGTGGCGGCAATGATGATGACGAATCCAAACACGCTCGGACTCTTTGAACGCAACATTCCGGAGATTGCCGAACTCGTTCATGGATGTGGCGCTCTTATGTACTATGATGGAGCAAACCTGAATCCTATGTTGGGAGCATGCCGCCCGGGTGATATGGGCTTTGATGTAATGCATATAAATCTCCACAAGACCTTCTCCACACCTCATGGCGGTGGCGGACCAGGTAGCGGACCGGTTGGCGTTAGGTCTGGACTCGAGCAATTCTTGCCCGAGAATGCTCATTCAGTCCATTCAGAGCATCCTTTCTCTGTCGGTCCGTATCATGGAAACTTTGGAGTGATAATGAAGGCATATGCCTATATCCTGTCTTTGGGAAAGGAGAACATAAAATATGTGGGACCACTGGCAACACTCAATGCCAACTACATAAAAGACTCCCTGAAAGACGTATACGAGTTGCCTATCGACGGCTTGTGCAAACATGAGTTTGTGTTCAACGGACTTGCAGACAAGTCTACTGGAGTAACGACAATGGATGTGGCAAAGCGTCTGCTCGACTATGGCTATCATGCGCCGACAATATATTTCCCACTGTTGTTCCATGAGGCGCTCATGATAGAGCCAACGGAGAATGAGAGCAAGGAGACAATAGACGGCTTTATTTCTGTTATGCGCAAAATTGCAGAAGAGGCAAAAACAGAACCGGATATGCTGAAGACGGCTCCTCACAATACCCCAATTGGCAGAGTGGATGATGTCTTGGCTGCAAAACATCCGATAGTAACATTCAAACAAATCCTTGCAGATGGAGAATAACTTTAATCTTATAATAATAGGTGGCGGTCCTGGTGGATACAAGACTGCCACTTATGCTGCCTCGAAGGGACTTTCTGTCTTGCTCGTAGAGAAAGACGAACTTGGCGGAACTTGTCTTAACCGTGGTTGCATCCCTACCAAAACGTATGCGAGAAATGCTGAAATTCTTCATGACTTGAAAAGCTCAGCAGTATTCGGATTAGACAATCTTTCTTTTTCGCTAAACTTAAAGACTGTCGTTGAGCGGAAGAAATCTGTTGTGGAGACCTTGCGAAACGGAATTCCCACGCTCTTGTCTGTACCGGGAATTGCTGTAATAAAGGGAGAGGCTCGACTTCAGACTGCATGCAGCATTATTGTCGACGGCGAAGAATATACTGCCGACAATATCATTATTGCCACAGGTTCAAAACCGAAAACCTTGTCGCTTGAAGAGATGGATTCACGGATGATTTGCGATTCCACTTGGCTCCTTGATACAGAGAATTTCCCGAAGCGGATATGTATCGTTGGGGCAGGAGTGATAGGAATGGAATTTGCCAGCATACTCAACCTGTTCGGTTGTGATGTTATGGTAGTGGAGTATCTAAAAGAATGTCTGCCTTCGCTTGATGCCGATATTGCCAAGCGGCTGCGCAAGAGCATGGAGAAGCGCGGAGTAACGTTCTATATGCAGTCGGCATTAAAATCTGTTGCCGATGGTAAAATCCTGATTGAGAAAAAGGGAAAGGAGATAGAGCTCGAAGCCGACAAAGTCTTGCTTGCAGTGGGGCGTATGCCTGATATCGATACCCGTTCGCTCGACAGCTTAGGGGTAAAATACGATAGAAGAGGAATTGCTGTCGACGAGAATATGCAGACCACAGTGCCCCACCTATATGCCGTAGGCGATGTAAACGGCAGACAGATGCTTGCCCATGCCGCTGAGATGCAAGGGAAGAGAGCCGTGAACAATATTCTCGGAACCGCCGACACAATACGCTTCGACATAATGCCTGCTGCCATCTTCACTCTTCCCGAGGCAGCATGCGTGGGTAAGACAGAAGAACAGCTGAAGACTGAAGGTGCCGAGTTCAGTTGCGAGAAACATTTCTACCGTTCAAACGGCAAGGCAATGGCGATGAACGAGACGGAGGGAATGTTGAAGCTCCTTGCCGACAGTACGGGGCGTATAGTTGGTTGCCATGTCTACGGAGCTCATGCTGCCGACCTCGTGCAAGAGGTAAGTGCGCTGATGTGCCGAAACACTACTTTAGCCCAGCTCTCCGACATCATTCATATCCATCCTACGCTTAGCGAGATAATAACAGAATAAAAACAAACATCAATAAAATGAATTTCTTTAAAAAAATCTTTGGAGTATCAACAGAAAGTAAAGAACCGACAGAAGAAGAGAAGAAAGCCGAGGAGAAAAAAAACTTCGACATTCTAAAATATGATGGCGTCAAGGCTCTGAAAGTAAATCAGTCTGCCTATGCCATAGAATGTTTCAGCCATGCCCTCGAAATTAAAGAGGATTCAGAGATTCGCGACTACCTTTCTCAGGCATATATGGCTATCGGTGAGCTATCCAAGGCTTACGACCAGCTCCAGAAACTCTCTGAGTCGCATCCCGACAATATCGAAATCTTCATTCGTATGGCGCATGTGGCATATATGATGGAAGACTATACCGTAATGTCTACTGCCTGCGAGAAGGCTCTGATGATAGACAAGGATTCCGTTCGTGCTCTATACCTTTATGCTAAGGCATGTGTAGGTACCGACGATACAACCAATGCCGTTGCCATGCTCTCAAAGGCAATTATCGTAGACCCGGAATATGCCGATGCTTACCTCTTGCGTGGCGAAGTGCTTCTCGGCGACGGACAATTGGATGAGGCTGACACTGATGCCGGATTCCTGCTCTTGAAATATCCCGATAATGAAGACATACTGATGCTGAAGGCAAAGATTGAGAGTGCACGTGGAAACAGTGGCGAAGCAATTGGACTTTTCTCTAAGGTGATAGATGCAAACCCGTTTAATGCCGAGGCTTATAGGCTGCGTGGCGAACTTCGTCTTCATACTGGCGACGAGACTACAGGCAAGGCAGACATCGATTATGCCGCCGAACTTGCTGCCACTGATGCGGAGCAGGGTGAAGGTGTGGAGGAAAAGGTGAAAGAGGCCTACAGTAACGTCAACCCTCTCGGACTGTAACGCGGCTTTTTCCACGTATCTTTTTCTTTTATCCTTGAATTTGTATAACTTTGCATTTAATCATGTCATGACCGCCGGAAATAAGCTGGACGGCAAGTTCGGAAATTGCTCCCGGTCTCGAAAGCAAACGTATAAATCTTTGTAATATAAAATGAAAAAAATAAGCAGTTTCCTGTCAGCCATTGCAGCGCTGACAGTAGTATCGTGCGGAACAACAAGCACGGTGCCCGTAACAGGACGTAAACAACACATCCTGGTTTCTGATGAGCAAGTGATGAGCCTTAGCAATCAGGAGTACACCAATTACATGAAGACGGCAAAGGTGTCGACAAATGCCACCAACACCGCCATGGTGAAAAGGGTAGGGCAGAGGCTTGCCAATGCCGTAGAGAAATACCTGAAGGAGCATAACCAGGCAGCCGAACTGAAAAACTACAGTTGGGAATTCAATCTCGTTCAGGACAATTCTGCAAATGCCTTCTGTATGCCTGGAGGAAAAATCGTAGTTTACGAAGGACTTCTCCCTATTACCCAGAATGAGTCTGCCCTTGCCGTCGTTCTCGGTCATGAGATAGCTCATGCGGTTGCTAAGCATTCTGCCGAGCAGCTCAGCAAACAGATGAGGCAACAGTACGGCTCCCAAATCCTTGGTGCGGTGCTTCAAACTACGGGTGTAAGTTCGGAGACCACCTCGTTGGCTCAGGGTGTCTTCGGACTCGGCAGTAAGTTCAGCAATCTTCATTATTCCCGTAAGAACGAGAGTGAAGCAGACTATATGGGACTCATCTTTGCCGCCATGGCAGGCTACGACCCTAATGTTGCCGTAACCTTCTGGCAGCGTATGGCAGCAAGTTCACAGAGCAACACCCCGGCATTTCTGAGCGACCACCCGTCGGATGCACAGCGTATCTCGGATATAAAGAAGTGGTTGCCGGAGGCTGAAAAGTACTACACTCCAGTAGCAACAACCTCATCGAAGAGTAGTTCCGCGTCTTCTTCTAAAAAGACCTCTTCCACCCAGAAGACCTCTTCTTCAAAGAAGTCGTCGTCAAGCAAGAAGAACTCTTCAAAGAAGAACACGAAGAAGAGATAAATAAAGATAGAAATCAGCTCTAAAAAATGAAAGATAAAGGGCATACAAGTCATTAAGATTGTCTTGTATGCCCTTTTTAGTATGTTAGCTTTATTGCTTCCTATCTCTTTTTCTCGTCCTCGTCATCCTCAAAATCTTCCGCGGTCCAGTCCCACACACTGTATCTATTTTTTGCTGGATTGACGTTGTCGCCGTTGCCGCCGCCAGGGATTGTTCCTCCAGTGCCCAGTCCGGTATCAGGATTTGTCGGTTCTACAACTCCGCTAAAAGGATTAGAACCAGCGAGGATAGCCTGTTCTATGTCAGAACATACAATGCTTGTTGTTGGTATGATATATGCTTTTTTCATCTTATTGTCTCCTTACAAAATCATTATTTAACTACAATTTTCTTTCCGTTCACGATGTATATGCCCTTGTTCAGGTCTTTATAGCCATTGCCTATCGCCTGTCCGTTGAGGTTGTATACCATGCCTTTGGTTCCGTCAACATTTATCGAAGCATCTAGGCGAAACGCCCGAAGCGTTTGGGCGAAACATCGACAGCGTTTGGGTTAAACATTTGCAGTATTTAATGGAAATGTGAATAAGCTCGTGGAGAAAAAAATAAATAGGGACATGCCGACAATCCGTTCTGTCGGGCATGCCCCTTCTGCTTTTCATATTTAGTTTTTCAGGTTGTTTTTTATTTCTTAAACCAAGGTTGTTTTTATTCCTTATTCAAGTTCCGGATTTATTTCTTCCCCTCCCCCGCCTCCCCTTTAAATAAAATCCTCACGCTCGGAAAAATAAGCAAGCTTCTTTTTCTCTCGCTTAATCGGATTTTTCAGGGGCGGAGCAGTTTCCTTTAATTGCCATAACCTAATACATTTGTTGTTACTAAATCTATATCGTTAATATATTTGTTGTTACTAAATCTGTATCATTAATATATTTGTTGTTACTAAATCTGTATCGTTAATATATTTGTTGTTACTAAA